>Ga0126342_10013496_pt1 | contig 14464 bp, 12 predicted proteins | sample Cyp1metagenome_FD_92528 | JGI IMG/M metagenome (GOLD analysis project Ga0126342, IMG submission 92528) | Coral microbial communities from Lord Howe Island, Old Settlement Bay, Australia - Cyphastrea 1 metagenome | ecosystem: Host-associated > Invertebrates > Cnidaria > Coral ... | reverse complement strand
CAGCGTAGAGGTTTCCCATTCCCAAACAAATGTTGATGCAACTTCACAAAATTCCTATGGGAAAAACAACAAAGGTACTAGGGAATATTAAACTCCCACCCCCGTTGAACCTTAAATTCCTATAGGAAAAACAACAAAGGTTCTAGGGAATATAAAACTCCCACCCCCGTTAAACTTTACATTCCATTGGGAAGATCAACAAAGGTACTAGGTAATATTAAACTCCCACCCCCGTTGAACTTTACATTCAATTGAGAAGATCAACAAAGGTATTAGGGAATATTAAAGTCCCACCCGCGTTGAACTCTACATTCAATGAAGATCTTCAATCAGGGTTTATTTCTCCCACCCCCGTTAAACTTCTACATTCATTGGAGATCTTCAATAAGGGTTTAATTCTCCCACCCCCGTTAAACTTGATTCTACATTCATTGAAGATCTTCAACAAGGGTTTGATGATGATGATGATGATGATGATGATGATGTTGATGCGTTGCCTGTCGTGGCTGCGGTTCCGGACAACTGTTTGGGTGCACTATGATAGCTATGCTATTGCGCTTGCATGCCCAGAGCACATTGGTGATGGCGGTAAGCAGGAAGTCAAACTTGCTGGCGCCGATGATCCCATCTGTAGGGAGGTTTACCCACAGGCAAACCCCATGGTCTTCATAAGACTTCGCTTCTGGAATTTCCCCAAAAGCCTCGGCGACCCACGAAGTCACCGCTGGGAGAATCGTGGACTCTGCGTCCACGGACTTTCCGCTGAACATTTGCAAGTTGGACTTCAAGTAGTCCCCCACCACTTGCCACGCTTTGCGATGGCACTCCTTGAGAGTAAAAACAATTTTGGGTTGATTTTAATTTCAAAATTCAAATTGAACTTAGCTTTCGGGTTGTGTCTCCTATAGGCGATCGTCTATGGTCTTCATATTTGTGGAAATTGCTGCCCTCCCACTATGTAACGATTGTAAGTCATACCATTTCCATCCCTCTGTGGGTTTAATGTATGTCAACGTGACCAATTGAATGTTCCATTATCTTCCTGTGATTTGAAAGGATCAAAGTATCCAACCAAGTACTTAACCTCATTTATTATTACTTATTACTATTATTGTATTCTTATGCTCTATATATATATCCATATAGAATTGCATATAGAATTACATATAGAATTACATATAGAATTACATATAGAATTACATATAGAATCACATATATATATGTTATATCAGTATATATATAATTATATATATAATTATATATATATATTGTATATCAGTATATATATTGTATATCAGTATATATATATGGTATATCAGTAAGGGTCAAGACGGGGTACCACAAGAATTGATACGAAAAAAAATCGCCCGAACTTCTGTTCCCAATCTCCCCAGTATGAGGCTTCGGAGACCTGGCCTTGGCCAACTTTGGTGCGATTCTCGCCTCGCGACATAGAAATCTCTGGGATTCATGCGGCCGATGCGGCCTGTTGATTTCTTCATTTTATAGGCCACATGTTTTTTGGGGAACTTAGGGGATGTCACCATCCACTAACCATCCATTACCCTCTGGTAAACATACAAAAAACTATTGAAAATGGCCATAGAAATAGTGGATTTAGCCATTAATAGCATGGTGATTTTCCATAGTTATGTAAACGTTTACTAGAGGGTAACATCAATGGGAATTTCAAACGCCGAAAATGGAGGTACTGTGACTGTACCATATAAAGCCATATTTTGGGGACATGTTCCCTTACATAGCCCCTTAGATAGACCTTAGATATGCTAGGTACATCCAATGCAGGCACGTGCAACGGGCATTGAGAACATTTTATAGCCACTTACTAGTTCGATATGTCTACCATAAACCACGGTCGTACTAGCTATAAGCCAACGCTGTCGTTTGGGGTGGCTTCACCTGCTATCAGATCCATGAATTGTGAGCATGGATTTTGGCAATAAACACACTACAGGAAGGGGCCCTAGTTCGGAATCGCTAAGTTGGTGAACATAACTCCATAACTCCAATAACTATATAAGAACTAGGATTTGTGATGGATATATGTATTATATATATGTACATACATGCCAAACTGAAGTTTTGAGGCCATTTTGGGGAGTAATCAACTGGCTATGGGGATATACAAAAAAAACTTTGACCCGGGCATGTTGGGATGATTACAATGTGATGCCCCAGTGAAATGTGTGGTTTATAGACCTCATTAACTGTTCATTTTCCCATAAACCCAATGGTGAAATACGTGTTATGCCAAGGAACTGCTACACAACCTTGTCCCCAATCTTCAACCATCATGTATGAGGCTTTCTGTTTTGTTGTAGTGTCAACCCCGGATTAATAAACCATGGTTTATTAATTAGGGGGGTGAGAACTCTTCGGCACACGAGATTCTTGCAAGAACATTGCTGCTACTCCGAACCGCTGCAAGGAAGCCAACATCGCCAGCTCTGGGGTCAAATTGGTGCCTTCGGCCTTCGAGGTGACGACTTCCAGAGATACCATCTGGTTATGACTAACATAGCCATGGAAAGACCCACCATGCTATTAATAGGTAAAGCCAGGTAAACCATCTATTTCTATGGGCCATCTATACCATGGCTATGTTAAATAACCAGAGGGTAGAGAATACCGCAAAAACTCCATGAACCCCTTGAAGGCCAAGGTGGCGTCGCAATCGCTGGCAGCGATTCGCGGCGAGACTCTGCACAATCTCCGCCCAGCGCCTGTTGACTTCTGCGAAAGAATCTCCGCATGCAACCTCGCAAATAGAACAAAGCTAAAAAGGACAAGCTCACCCCCAATCGTCATGATTTGTCATACTTCATGGCACTTAATGGTGCCTTCCCAATCCGTTTGGGGTTTATTCATCCAGGGACATTTTCACGAAATCATCTGATCCTTGGGGGAGTCAGCGATGCCGAATCGAAGATCAGAAGTTTAGACCACAGCTAGCCTACCAAACTCAAATCAACAACATATCAATGGCCATTCCAGGAACCCAACTTGGAGGTACCTACCATATGTAAGGCCTATGTAATGGCTATCTAAGGGGATATACCATGATATACCCCAAAAATATGGCCTTATATGGTACAGTACCTCCATTTTAGGATCCTGGAATTCCCATTGAACATACATAAATGATAGGCGTATGTGTGGAAATGGTATCTACCCCCAAAATTTGCAATTGATTACTCAATTTACGCAAGGGAAACATACGGGAAAATGGTGATGAAACAGTGGATTTAGGGACAGCTTCAGACAAACTCCAAACTACCACTGGTTAATAGGAAGATCGTCCTAGAAATATACCATCTGGTTATTTGACGTAGCCATGGGAAATGGACCATTTATAGATGGTTTACCTATTGAAAATGGTGATTTTCCATGGCTATGTTTAATAACCAGATGGTAATTGACACACAGTTTCCAAAACTTCTCAGTTGCATCGTTTCTACGAATGTGGTGATTTCCATAGCCATGGGGGTATCCCTTTATCGCTGGATGTTTTTTTTCAGGGACAATCCATCTATAGATGGATGATAACTAGGGGTACCCCTATGACTCAAGAAATATCCAATTTGGGATATATCACCATAAATCCAATAAATTAGGCATTTTCCATGAAATAAACAAACCAAACATTTATGGTCTACCCCTATGACTCAGGAAACTTCAAAGGTGCCGTTAACGGATCATCCAGTACTTGGGGCAACAAAGATCATATCTCAGGACTGGTCTGAACACTCGGAATTTCTTCGTATTCGTATAAAACATAGTATATAAAGTAGAATTAAATATACATATACAATATCATAAATAATATACAAATAAAGAAGAATATATACATATACAATATCATTGATAAAGTAAAATTATATATATACATAGATAATATACAATATCTGATATACAACAAAAAAACACATAGAACATATGACAAATAATCTATTAGATATTATATATATATATCATATAATGATTAAGTCATCTTCAGCAACCATTTGCCAGTCCATATAATCCCATTATCAATATCAATTGGTTTTCACGGGAAATTTTTGACACCGGAAAGCCCCATATGAAAAATGGGAACATGGATGGGTTTCCGGTTTCAATTTTTCAGTGAAAACCAATCCATTGACATTAGCATGCCCATTTAGTTCGGCTCCCGGCCCGCCATTGGGCCACGTTTGATAGCACGGAATATCCCATGAAATATATTGAAATATCCAACTAAATATACCATTAACCATCATTAACCCAGCGTATCCCAGATTTCTTCACCCATTATTCAACAGATGTTCCCACTATGACCTTCATGTATAAATAAGGTTCCCATGATTTTCCCATGTTTATCCCATAATTGTCCCAGTCTTTTCCTCCAAAAAAAAAAACACTGGTTGGTGGTATACCTACCCCTCTGAAAAATGATGGAGTTCGTCAGTTGGGACTATGAAATTCCCAACTGAATGGAAAAATAATCCAAATGTTCCAAACCACCAACAAAAAATAGCCACCATGCCTCCAAATGTGCTGGTGGCATGTGCAAGTTGTTGAAGTTGAAGTCCGTCAAGGTTGGATCCTAAATTTGCCGAAAGTTGCTGGAGCTGGGAAATCGAAGCGGGCTCAAAATGGACATGGAAAAATGGGAAAATCATCCGAACTAAATGCGAAACTCTGTGAGAATGCCCAACAATGGGAATAATGTGGAATAATGGTTACAGTATCTTACAGTCACAATAATTAATATTGGTAAAACTGTCCATTTGAATGAAGGTCTTAATGGGAAAGTCATGGGAACATATGCGGTGTTGGGTTAACAATGGGTTAATAATGGTGAATGGGAAATCTAGTGGGATACCCATCGTTGTCATCAAACATGACTAGCTTGGAAATCCCCCACAAAATCGGCATTGAAATGAAAAGACCATTGATAAATTGGGATTAGCCAGCTAGCCATGCTTGATTACCAGAGGGTATGTCAAACGGGCTTTTTTTCAGTGTACTCTGTTTGAAAACAACAAGTGGTGGCCAAAGTAGTCGCACTGAATAGCTATGTAAAGGCGTAAACGGGGCCAAACAAAATAAAATCAGTGGCCATTTCAGGAACCTAAATTGGAGTAGGTACCTACCGTATATAAGGCCTATTTTTCAGGCCTAAATTTCAGGGAATATCCCCACAAAATATGGCCTGAAATATGGTACAGAACCTCCATTTTAGGATCCTAAAATTCCCATTGAAAATTATCTTCAAACAACGTCAAATCCATGTATGAAAAATTTCCCACTGGACCATCGGAGGCAAATCAATACAAGGTGGTGCCCTCCCTAGTTATAAATTGGTTATAAGCCCATGAAAACTATAGATATATCACCTATAAATCCCATAGTTATTCATGTTATTGGAGTTATAAACGCATCAATTTAGCTATCGAACGGGGGCACCACCTTGTAACCATGAACAGCATCGCCAAAAAGTGTCCCAAGAACCACAAAACCGGGGAGGTTCAGCAACTGGAAAGTCCAAGTGACCCCCCAACAAGTTACCCCCCTGACTGACATAGCTATGGAAAATGGCAAGTTTTTAGTATAAATAGATGACGTACCTTTGAACATATTGTGTGTTGTCCATACTCTATGAAATTACCAAAGGGTAACCACCATGGATTCAAGATGGTTCAAGACATGCTGATCCAAAGCTGCAACACCCAAGTTTGGAATCCGGACGTTGAGATGTGCGCGATGAACCATCCAAATCATCCTCAGACAGGGTCAGATTGGCTCCAATCTCAACTGGTGGTTTCAATCAATAATTCATTGCCAATCTTAGATACCCTGCAAAAAATGACAAAATCTTTGCTGGTGAACGTAGATATTCCCATTGATACCCAGCAAGACTAGTTAGGATTAGTTTCTACCCATCTAAGATTGGCCTAGAACTGCAAAAAGTGTTTTTATGTGAAACCCAAGGGTAAATCCCCTTATATATCCCATATATCCAACATTGAGCAGTATTAAGCCACTATCAATCCAATATTAACCGAGGATCATTCCACAGATCTTAACACACTGGTTACTAAGTCCGGTTATCCCAATGAGAACTGGGTGAAAAGCCGATTTTTACTTATTACCCTATGGTAAACTAACAGTTTACGAACTTGAAAATGGCCATAGAAATAGTTGATTTACCCATCAAAAATGGCGATTTTCCATACTTTTTGTATGTTTACTAGAGGGTAAGTAGGGTGTATGTCGGCACCCCAATCTATTTTCGCGTGATGATTTTGTTCTCTGACCCCCAGAGTATCCGATTCTCACCGTTCCTGAAGGATTAACCATAGAATGCATCCAAAAAAAAGATTACCTCTTGATTTTCATGAAGATCAATAATCTCTAGATCATGGATTAATCATGATAAAATCATGATATATCCATCAATTCCATAGATGTATCATCCATAAATTCCATAGATATATCCATATATTCATTGTATGTGGATTATCATTCCATTATTTCATCACTATTCATTATTTATTATAGATGAACTGTGGATCAATAATAAAATCCTAATAAAATCCTTATATGTCCCGGGCTCCCACTGGGATGCCCTGCCAATCACCATAGGACTTCACCTGCAGAAACATCCAACTGCCATGGTTTCAAACGTTTTGGCATCTTGTTGGGATAATAATATTATAAAATACCATAGGATATAGTCTTATTATAAAATACAATATGATATAGTTTTAGAACTAACCTACCTAAAGTAGGATTCGTGGGTAGTTCACCACCATGCGGAGGTACCGAACTCACCCCAGCATCATCGGAATATCGGACCAGTCCAGGAACATCCAGACCCTGGTAGCGAGAGATATTTCCACTGCCATTTCTGGTTGGTGGTGAAACAACCCCTCCGAAAAATACGAGTCAGTTGGGATTATTATTCCCTATATATGGAAAATTGAAAAATGTTCCAAACCACCAACCAGCATTTTGTCTGGTTATTTAGACCAATCTAGAGGAGGCTCATAGTGTTGACGAATTCATGTTAAGTCTCCTTAGTTTCCCATTATGATCCCTTTATCACCCCATTGATGGTTGAAAAATGTTGAAAATGTGATGCCACAACTTCCTACAAGATGGGTCCCCCAAACAATAGCTAAGTTAGTAACCTGGTTAAGTCTAATTAGGACTAACTAGGGGGATACAACGAAGTAGTATTCGGGGTGAACATAAACTAACAAACATTTCACGTTTTGGGGCACCAGTATGGTTTGTAAAGCAAAACATATTATTACAAAACATACCGCAGTTTTAAGTAATTTAAACATCCCTTCATCATCCTAAGTCCATATAGTTTTGAATAGAAAATCCAGAGTTTAAAAAAAAAAAAAACTTATAAAAACAATACCTAAATCCAGAATTTTAGAATACAAATACAATTGACAATCAGATTCATATACTATCATCCATTGATTAATTCCTCAGATTGATGATCCATATACCATCATCCATTAGACTACCGGGCGGCGCCTTGGATGGCTCCTCAACCATGTCAGCCAAATCTTCGATGGCCTCTTCGGTGATTTCACCATTGAAAACGCAAGGGGGTTTTAAACATGGGTATATTTAAAACCAACATTGAAAACCATGTTAAACATGGTAAACATGGTAAAAATGTGGATATTTACCATTATGGATTATTAAATGATTGTGATTTAACATATTTACCATTGAAAATGGGTTGGTTTTCTAAGATGGGGATATCATATGATATATGTTTTTGTAATTTATAATTGGTCAACGGCCGAAGCTCCGGTTTTGGGATCAAAAGTGTTCAATATTCTGCTCATCCCCAACCAACTCCCAGACAACCAGAGACGATTATAGTGACAGATGGAGATATCATTGGATACATATTATACGTGTATATATATATATATGGAGGTTTCCTACAATGAGGCTAGACCCAAATCATTAATTTTAGTAGAAGTTGCCATTGTTTTTTCAACTATTTTTCTGTACCTCCATTGATGCAAACCCCCATATCACTGTGTAAGCACCTAATATCAAAACATCACCAAGGTGACCATAGAAGAAGGGCTGCTAAACATCGGGGATGTTTCATCCCAGCTCCGCGTCATGATGACACCAGAGGGTGACTTTTTCTGGTTGGTGGTGCAATAACCATCTTGAAAAATGATGGAGTTCGTCAATGGGAAGGACGACATCCCATACATGAAATGGAAAATAAAAAATCTGTGAAACCACCAGTATTTCTTAAAATTGAGATATAACTCCATAGGTAGTCTACAAAAAAAAAAATCATCTTTTGCTGGTTGGCTGGTTATGTTCCATTTAGAACAAAACACTGGAAGATTAAACTACCCATCCGAGGTTGGGGTGCACAGACTCTTTCCACCCCATTGTCTTGCTATATATTTTTAAAAAAAATATGATGTTCCATTCATCCCATGAGATGTATATATAATTATATAGATTGTTATATATGTATTATAATATATTCAGCTATAATAAGCCATTATTAGGTCCTTTCTGTGGATGTTTTTTTCCTATCCAAGTCATCACCAGTCTCATCAGAACATTGCTAATCTTAGATACCCTGCAAAAAATGACGGATTCTTTGCTGGTGAACGTAGATATTCCCATTAATACCCATGTAAGATTGACCTCGAGAATATCTCTGTATCAAATCGCCATTTCGGAAAACCAGACCTCCAACATCTCCGCAAAGTTTTGATCAATGCCCTCTGCGTCCACCGTCTGCACTTCTTCCACCTAAACGGTCATCAACATGGGCAACCGGAAATGCGTTATGAAATGGTAGAGGTGTTGTCATGGGAAAATGGAGGTGGTTTTTATGGGAAAATCATCCCTATAATCTATAAATAAATGGTGTTTTTATGGGAAAATCATCTACAAATCGTGGATTATCCATTGCCAGTTTGGATTCTCGGAGGATAGTCTACCATAAACCATAGAATTCACCTGACAAACCAACTTAGCCAAGTAGGGAGCCCCGCCTTGTCGCAACTGGAAGTAATAGGGAACTATTTTCAGATAAGATATGGACATGTCAGAGAGAGAGATATATATATATAGTAACAACATTAGGGAATCATATCCCCTTTTTCCCGCTACCTAGTTGCTACATTAGGGAATATGTATTATGTATACGTATGATTGTATATGGTAATAGGGTATATGTCTCCTGCTAAGATTAGGAGTATGGGATGATATGGACATGTAAGATAAATTCTTCAGGATAGACCAATATAACTAACTTATATAACCCACACACACACGACTGAAAGCATCCCACAATCATAGCATCTTAATATCCCATATGTTTTATGTATACATAATTGAGTTAATTAACCATGGTTTTGAACCAGTTGCGAAGTGGGATGCACCTTGACGTAAGCAGCTATAGATCCTATGTTTAAACTCACACGGGATCTAAAAGAAACGGATGTTTTTTCTTGCGGATTCAGTAGGTTAACTTGCCCTGGCAGCCAGTATCCACTCATTGGTGCATGGGATTTCCCAATTCATTCATGATAATCCCCAACAGATTGGATATAGTATAAGCCCGGGAAAAAAAACATCAACAGGGGGTTAGGAACCACTGCTCAATTGGAATTCTCCATGATTACCCTCTGTTAATTTAACAGTTTGCTATTGAAAATGGCCATAGAAATATAGTTGATATACCCATTAATAGCATGGTGATGGTCCATCGTTTTTTGTATGTTTACCAGAGGGTACCCCAGTATCTCCCTACAAAAAACACCACTTTTTGCTGCTGCAATCATGTTCAAACCCTACTTTGTCTGGTTTTTGCTGGTTCGTTTCTTGGTTCTACAGCCATTTTCTCACGGCCAATCTTAGATACCCTGCAAAATATGACAAATTCTTAACTGGTGAACGTAGATAATCCCATTGATACCAAAAGACTAGTTAGGACTAGTTTCTACCGACCCATCTAAGATTGCCCAATCACTATGGGTTTTCCCAGTAAAAAAGGTGATTTGCCAATATTCTTCTGATGGTTTTTGCTACAGTATGGTTTTCCCATATTTTCGTATGGTTTCTCAGGAAATTGCGCCTGAACTACAGATTTTCTCCACTGGCGCCTGAAAGGTGAGAGATGTTGACGTGCTCCCCGAGGCATTGGAAGCTGACAGAAGGTACCTGCGAAGGGAAATCACCCACAGATCATGTTCCCAGCGAAAAAAAAACCTCCATTGATTGGGATATTCCCTACTATAAATGGTGGATATTCCCTATAAATGGACATGTTCATTGGCAAATGATCCATAAATGGTGGACTTTCCAGCCACATTTGATGACACCGGAGGGTAAGTGGAGGCTTCTTGAAATGGAAGAACCTCGAAATCATTGCAAATATCTGATGATTTAAACATTGTTTGAGCCATGCTCGTTCATCGTCAACTCTGTCAGACTAGTCTCGTCTTTTTTTTTGCAATCTCAAGTTGGCTGAATTGCGATTGCGGCACCCAGGTTTGCTTCGCAGGCAATGCAAGGCTGTACAGTGAAGGCCTTTAGTCACATCAACTTTTTGGGACCAACATAGTTCCTATGGGGAAAAGTCGATGCGACCCCGTCACATCATGGTCACATCAACCATGCCAAATAGCTTGGGAGAAGGCTGCATTTCATTAGTTCTAAAACCTGACTTTTTAGATTAATGATTGAGCGTTTACCAATGGAAACTGGTGTTTAACCGCGCAACATGTCGATCAACTATTGAGTATATACCATATTACTCGAAATCATAGTTGGCAATCGATAGGTCAGAATTCATTCTTAGCTATGAACTCGATGGTTTGGCAATGTATACAACATTCGCCAATATGGTTGAAAACTACCTCGCCAATTGGTTGATGGCGGAAAGGTCAGCTTCGAACAACCAGCACTTAAATGACTGTGGACAAGCACACGGATGAAAGCAAACGACATGTCACCTTTTTGTTCACTTTGCGGAATCTGTGCTTTCGGTTTGCCGTCTGAGCAGCAAGCCAGGCATGTCTGCCTGCCTTGGACTCAAGCACCTTCGGTGCAATGATCTCCTTGCTAAAGACCGCTCACAGCGGATTGTTCTTGCTCATCTTTTGTTTTATAAAGTCGAAACAAAATGGGCCGCCAATGGCCGGACTGAAGCCCTTTCCTTCTTGTCGTAAGTCACAGCAATCAAGCTGCAGCAGCCTTCCTCAGTTCCCAGGTCGTGCTCCATGTCGCTGCTGTGTTCGCTATCATGGTCTTGTAGCGGAGCAGCTGAAGAAGCAGGCTGAGCAATTTCTGTTTCTTGGGTGCCGCCTCCACAATCTCTTTCTCTGGAGCTATGTCTTCTTCTTTGGCAGGCTGCTGAGGTTTCTTTGCACGGATCTTCTTCAGGAAGTCACCAACTTTGCAAGCTAACGCTTCCTCTTGTTCGCCCTGTGGTTTCAAATGCTTACTGAAAACTCCAAAATCGATACGACTTAATGCCCTGACTGTAAATGTTGTTCCAAGAGCTTGTTCGAGGAAACCAAGAGAAACACTGGTTGGTGGTTTCAATCCATCTGAAAAATATGAGTCAGTTGGGATGATTCTTCCCAATATATGGGAAAATAAAATTCATGTTCCAAATCACCAATCAGAACATGTTTTTGCAAATTGTACCGTTGGTTCCTTGAAGATTGCAAGGTTGTACCACTTTGTTGACTTCGGCATTGACGATCGATTGTCTGTTGGGTTTAACAAGTTATGCCCCCAATCCGGGCTTGAATATTCAATCAACCTGAAACCACTTCAATATTCTATGAAAATCTCTCAATATCTCAGTAATATCCGATAAAATTGCTGGTTATACCATGTTATACCCATGAAAATCTCTCAATAGATCTGCAATATCCCGTCAATCTCCCATGAATATCCCGTTACTGTTGATTATATTCATCAAATGTTATCCCAGTAATATGCCATAATATCCCAGTAATATGCCAGTAAATCCCATTATGAATGGATTGGTTTAAGGGAAAATCTATAGGAAACCATAGATTTTCCCAGTAAATATGGGGGTTTCCTGCAATTTGTCCCTTAAACCAATCCATTGACATTAATACCCCACTAATATCCCAATATGATCCCATTCGGTGAATCACCCAGTGCCGCACGACCGCCCAGTGCCAGCTGCTGCGCACGTGGTCTCGGAGCACCTGATAGTGGAACATCACCCCTGAAATCAGACGGATTTTACCAACATTTTTAGAGATGTTTAACCATATATATATATTATATTATATTATACCACTAATATATAGAAATATTTATCACTATATTCACTGGTGCAATAATATATCTATACAGTGAATATCGTAATACCATACAAGGTGGTGCCCCAGTTCAATAGCGTTCAGTTGGTGCGTTTATAACTCCAATTTCACTATGGGATTAAAAAAAAGGTGATATATCTATAGTTTTCATTGTCAAATAAACCAATTATAACTGGGGGGGCACCACCTTGTATACATATGGGGGGTTCCAAAAATGGAACTACCCCGAAATGGATGGTTTACAATGGAAAATCCTAATTAAGTGGATGATTTGGGGGTAACCCTATTTCAGGAAACCTCCATACACACAAATATGTATATATATATATATGGTTGGTTTCGAAAATAGCAATGATACATAATGATAGTACATAGCAATGGTTGGTTTTCAAAATAATAGCAATATTACTTGACAAATATCTGATATACAGCTATATACAGCTATTAAAAGGGATACATAAGTAACTACAGGAAGGGAACTCCCAGTTGGTGAAATGTTTGTTGGTTTATGACCCCATTTAACTAGTTTGATATATCCATCATACGTCCTGGTTATTATCACTATAAAATATTATAAATCAACTAAGCTAACTATGGGGTCCCTTTCTGTGTGTATGTCATGGGAATAATATCGACCTCACAACGAGCTCACCTGGTAAGCAAGGGATGTAATCCCCAAAGTTTTTTTAAAGTTTTTTTTGTGCTTTGGGAATTATAGTACACGTGATGCATCATGGGAATGCATAGCTTTGAACCTTTTGGTAGGAGGGAAGCGACACAAATGGTGAAATCTCATCATGGTGGTTTTTCAGTAACACATGACCGAAACGGTGAATGAACTGACCCAACAATATCTGGTTGGTGGTTTGGAACATGGCTTTTATGACTTTCCAGAAACAGTTGGGAATTTCATCATCCCAACTGACGAAGTCCATCATTTTTTCAGAGGGGTAGATCAACCACCAACCAGTAATTATATCATATATATATAATCCATATCATCCATATAAATCACCATTATTAATGGGTAAATTTACCACTTCAACCACCAACCATATATGTGATACTCTTGACATCTTGGTGATATCCCAAGTTTTTTTTCCGGATTTCACCAAGAATTGTTCAGGATTTCGCCAAAAGTACCACTGGACCCTCTGAGCCGCCCCACTGAGCTTCCGGGGTGCCGCTAATGTGCCCCGTCTCAGGATCCAACGTGAGACCCTGCGAGATGGCTTGATTTGAATGGGATGTTCATGGGTTTTAACCAAGAAAAATGATGATTTTAATGGGAATTACCCAGCAAAATGGTGATTTGATGGGATCCTAGTGGGATTTTAATGGGATCTTAAACGGATTTAGCCAAGAAACATGGGGAGATATTATATAAGAAGTTCAATGGCTTGGGGATGCTGAAAGGGGGAAATCTTCGCCGGACACCATGGCTTTCCACAATGGAGGTTTCCTGTAGAATTTCCCTTCAACCAATCCGATGAATAGTTGTGCATATGGATATGGAATGAATGATATGGATATATCTATAAATCAACACATGTAGAGCGTGGAAAGATAGATGAATAGATGAAGAATGATGAATAGATAGATGGATACAACGGATGGACGGAAAGAGATAAACATGAGACGCATGGTTACCAGTTAACAGCCCCCGCGCACCCAATTCCTGATCTGTAGCCCTCACAACTCAACACATAATGAGACTGCACCTGGTAGATATATTGGATCTGTATCTATATATATATGATATATATATATATGTGTGATATATATATATATATATTTTATATATATGATACATATATATATGTATACATTACATATATATCTATATCTCTCTATACCTGCATCTACATGTACATCTACCTTTATTTATATCTACCTATTCACTTATCTATATCAAAATCTAGATTTAGGTCTAAATATACATCTAAATCTGTATCTATATCTATCTATCTATCTAATCTATTCTAATCTGATCGAATTTAATCTAGTCTAATCTCATCGAATCCATCTATCTTTCTATCTATCTGTCTATCTGTCTATCTGTTTATCTGTCTCTCTGTCTATCT
>Ga0126342_10013495_pt1 | contig 14466 bp, 18 predicted proteins | sample Cyp1metagenome_FD_92528 | JGI IMG/M metagenome (GOLD analysis project Ga0126342, IMG submission 92528) | Coral microbial communities from Lord Howe Island, Old Settlement Bay, Australia - Cyphastrea 1 metagenome | ecosystem: Host-associated > Invertebrates > Cnidaria > Coral ... | reverse complement strand
GATATGCCAGATAGAATGTCAAATAGAATGTCAGAAGATATGTCAGATAGAATGCCAGAAGATTTGCCAGTAAGAAAATGTATAAATGTCATGGTGGGGATCACACGAAGTAAAGTAATTGTGTTTTTTTTGCGATGTTTATACATTTATTGATATTGCATATATATATATATATACATTTGATACAATATATATATATATATGTATATTTGTAAACATTTGGGAATCAATTTGGGAAGATGGAGTTTAAGATGGCAGTATGGGTTCGAATTTCAATGCCCAGCAAACTGCTGATGGATTTGTTCAGCTGAAGTGGCGAAACATCAGAATTTTTGGGGTCTCCAAGTTTGACTCATGTATCCATATGGAGGTTTCCTAAAATAGGGGTACCCCCAAATCATCCATGTTAAAAGTATTTTTCCGTTATAAACCATCCAGCTATTGGGGAGCCACCATTTATGGAAACCTCCATATGGCTTTGTCCTAGAGCATCTAGGGCGCCATGATGTGAGCCCCATTCCGGTACCATGGAAGGAAATCGACCATGGGAATGTGATCATATATGGTCCCATGATTGTTCTTGGAATTTCCAGCCATCAACCCAAGGGTTTTTATTTTATAACTTATAATATATACGATTATATGAAATTATATGAGACTATTTACAATTTGAATAAAGTCGTTACATTGCAAGTAAAGCAACCTGCAAAAGGACCGCAAAGTCATGATGTTCGTGTAGATGTTGCTTTCTAGTCCACTGCAGGAATGACTGAGCTTATAACCTGGTGAGCCACCAAGTATAGTAAGTGTTTTTTGTTGCCCTAGTTAATAAGTCACCATTTCCTGGATTATATATACCATTTCAAATTGGAATATGACAATGGTTATTATATATATATATATATATGCATATGTATGTACTATATATATACACATATAGACATATGCACAAAATATACACATTTGACATATAGACGGGTGTGTGTGTGTGTGCATATATTATACCTATATATATATGTGCCTACATATACATATGCAATCAAATGTGTATCTATATGTATATATACTATGCATACATTTACCTATGCAAACATGTGTGTGTATGTATATAGACCATGCATACATATACATATGCAAACATGTGTGTATGTATATAGTTAAACATGTATATTTGTTCATACATTGTATACATGTGTATATTTGGGTAGAATATGATGGCCTTTGGAATGATGGTTTATATGATTTATATGTGAGGAATAGTCCCCTAACAGCCCAACAAGCTTCAGCTATATCAGGTTGTTGGATTGTTCAATCAGCCCACTGTTGATGGTTAAACCCTCACATATATATATATATATATACATATTAACATATAATATCATATTTTACTAATTTGTTTATTTTTAGTATGTTTTATTATCATCATTCTCATGATTGCTACTACTAACAATAACATATACATATATACATGTATGTATAGGTTGCCAACATTTATTGGTACTTGTTCAAAGGTTGGGCCTTGCCCCGCCACATTTTCTACATTTTCCAAAGGTGGATGATGATGAATGGGTGTCCGTGAAACCTTCACTCTTGTTGGAAACTGAGGTTGCGTGGGTGTTCCCATGACATGAGAAAGAAAACCCCAAATCTTGGGAAGATGATGGGAAAGAAATCTTGAGAAAAAGGTTGGACAAACGCTGAACCATCTGTTGTTTTTGCTACTGGTGAATCATTTGTTTAAAGGACACATATATATATATATATTTGGCTGCTAAGACACCCCAAGTTCAGACACAATCACATGGTTCCAAATGTGGGCCATATGAAATATGGGTGAACAATGGTGAACATTGGGAAAATCCAAAAGCCATGGATGGTTGAAACCAGGCCCAGGCCGATGACTGGATCAGCAGTTGTTAAACCATTCAACCTTGGCGTGAGCATCACCGAATATTGGCTATAGTTGGAGACAACAAAAAGGTGCACCACCTCTAGCTTTGCTATATAAGCATACGTGGATTTGGACTTCGATATTTGTTGAGTTCTAGTCTAGTTTTGAGATGTTTATTTCCATCCTTGGAAGGTCCATTGGGACTGAAAATTTGTAACTATTTAGATCAAGATGCTCCCAGTTTGAAATGCAGCGGGCTGAAATCCTTTTGGTGAAGAATGGTGAAGACATGGAAAACATGGCTTGAACATGGTAGAGTCACACAGAAACCACACATGTTTGGAACACGGCTTCAGTTCAGTGTTCCTTCCGAGGTCCAAAACGGCTTCATCTTTCCGTTTTGTTGCTGAAACAGCGCAGACCCAGGCACCGATGGTTTATATTTTGAAAGCTGCAGGGTCAAGGATATTTCAGGATGGTTTGAATATTTATTAGCGTTCATTAACCCTCCAAGAATTGATGGTTTAATACTGCAATCATAAGTTGTATGTTGATGGAAAAAATGCGGGTCACTATTGCTGCCCCCATTGACCCCCCTTCTTCGCGCCAGGAAAGTGCCAAGGTGGATGAGACATCCACGACAGAGCTGGGACAGCCTGTTTGAGGGAGAGTTTGGGTCAAAGTTAGGGATCCAATACCAAAAGGGACAATAAGGTCTTTATAGATATTGTACATATGTCTGGGTAAATTATCACGACCTCACTGTTCTCCCTCACTGGGAATCATGGTTAATAAGGGAAATCATCCCCAAATGGCCGCAAGATTCAGCTTAGTGAAATATTATAATTTACCCAGATATGTGTATGTACCCTTTGGTAATGTAACATAGCTATGGACAATGGCCATTTATAGTTGATTTGCTCATTAAAAGTGGTGATTTTCCATAGTTATGTTAGTTTACCAGAGGGTATATAAATAATTATATACGGTGTAGACTTGCAGAAGAGAATTTGCTGATTCCCAAGTCTGACCCAAGTCTCGCTGGGGTACAGTTCCTATCGCAGATCAAAGCCTTTGTAGCCTAATCCCCAAATAGATAGAATCATGTTTCCAGAAGGTGAACAAAACATCGAGCATCCCTATCATTTCCAGATGTTCAACTTCTTTGCTTTTTTTTGGGTGGTGGTATAGCCATGTATAACCACATATATGACCATATATATATATATCATATTTTATGTAACATTCTATAACCATAATATATAACCATCTATATACAATATTTAACCATATATATCCATATATAGCTTATATAACCATCCAACCAAAAATTGACTCTGTGCCTCTGTTCCCGCCATTTCCAGCGATTTTCCACGTCGAGCCCAGGCAGGCTGTGGGCCGTCGGGTCTTTTGTGGCCTTCGCTGCAAAGAGGCGAATGCGACGAACGTGCCCCGTGAGTCCCGTTGATCACGAAGAAGTGAAACGTATCATGATAAACATGATGCTTATAACTTATGGTTATATGCTTATCAATAATAATAATTATAATTATAATAATTATAATAATAATCATAATAATAATAATAATATATATATATATGGTGATACATTGATTACTGTAAGAATCTCATATAGTAATATATAACCATCAAGCCATCAATAAGGCATATAACCATCAATAACCATATAGCCATATATATATAACTATAACCCAGTCATCCTGGAGTAGATAGAATACATATATTTTGAAAAACCCGCGCGTGTTTTGAAGTGGGAATATCATTGAATATGTCATATTGATTCATATTATATTTCAGGATGATGATATCTGGATACATAGGTAACTTGGGTTATACCATTTCTAACGCTAACGATTGGATTTGGGGTGAATATATCCACAGATGGGGGGTGTAAACCAATCTATCACTAGCCTCAGTTCCCGACGATGGGAAACTATTTTTTAATGATCTACTGATCACAACGACATATAGCTGGTGGTTTCATACATGTGTATACATGTAAAGATAATTTACAGTTGATAATATAATATAATGTAATGTACTATCTATACAGATATACAGTACACTGAGTACACTTGCCGATTTGAGATGGTGGAATTCCAATACTTTCATGTGATCTATGAAGCGATATGACTCCCTTTTCGGGCCGCAACTTGATGAGGCCTTGCTTCTCTTTCTTCCACCCAAGCCAGGTATCGAGGACCATCCTTTCAGGATGTATCCGCTGGTAAATCAACTATAAACGGGCCATTTTCAATAGCAACCTGTTAGTTTACCAGAGGGTATTGGAAAGATAACCATAGTGTTTGGTACGACCAATAAATAAGTGGCGCATTAGCTTGGTGTTGGACATTCATAGTAGTTGTGGGTTGGTTGCTGCAAGAAGTTGACAAGCGAGGTTGCAGAAGCAAGTTCGAAACTGGGACTGCAATGTCACCTATATTGTTACAGTAGTTACTCCACTTGTTACAGTCATTTGGACCTACTGGGACTGCAATGTCACCTTATATGTCACCTATATTGTTACAGTAGTTAACATTTCCACTCGTGTTGGTTAGAAAAAATCTACAAGGTGGAGCCCCAGGTAGAAGTTGGTTTATAAACCCATCTGCCGCTCCACTGTAACTGTATAATCAGGCTTGTGGTTTGGAACATGTTTTACTTTTCCATATATTGGGAATAATAATCGGAAGTGACTAATAAACCATCAACCAGTAATACTATATAAGCCCGCTATAAACATATCTATCATAAACCCCTACTGAACCCCCTTACAAACCAACTCAACGGACACTGGGGGCACCGTGGTGCCCCGGTCCCCAGGAAGAGGATAGCATCGTGATGGATTTGGAGCAGTCAGTCACTTGACCATTGGATCGAATGAACATGTTGGATATCATTCAACAGGGGGAAAGATAGTGGGTTTTTTCCACATTCCTAAATGGGAAAGATTATGATAAGCCAAGTAATAACGATCACCGAACGAGTACCCACTGGGTCTTTGGTGGTTCCGTCAGACAATGCATTTTTGTTACACCATCAGAATTGATCATGCCTTGGACTCTGCATCGTATCCAGTGGTTAGGACGCTTGGGGTATCCATATTTCTGAAACAAAACGGGGAGCCAAGGAGTAGTAAACGTTTCCCAACCATGTGATAGTAATATATAGTAATTGGGTTATCATGGTCATCAACAAGTTGAGTTGCGAATCAAATTTTGATGATTATAGATTATAGCTTGTAAAATGCGTGATGGATCAACAGAAATGGATGATACCCAGTGACTACATACATATAGTATTTTTCCACGGGGTGAGAAACCAGAAAACTACGGTTGAATTTTATTAAATTGTAGATTCACAGGATATCTGATACAGAGTAGAAAGCCGTGTTCCTTCAACCCGTTTCTCCAGGCTGAGATCGGTGATATGGACGGCCTGCTGAAAAAAACAGGCCGTTTTTGTGGAAACCGAAACTGGGGAAACCGAGCGGCTCGAATGTTTGGAGCTTTCCGAGATATGTTGATTTCATTTGATGTATATATATATATATGTGTAATATGTCTATTGTATATTATATATTATATATGTAATGTGTATATTATAGATATACATATATATATATAAACATATGCTTCGTGAGTTTACATGTTATGTCTATGTTACATATGATTGAGCCCAGTGGCTTCAGATCCAGCTTTCACAGTATCAACTCCTTGGATCGAAGGAAATTTCAATATTTGGAGAAAAACATCATCATCCATCGAATAAAAGATACGTAGGTTAGGTCCTCGCTTTGCAACGCGTTCAAAAGCATCGCTTTGGAACGTGCCTGATCATCATGATCTTCATCCCCGTATATCATCATTATCATCACCATCATCATCATCATCAGCATCATCATCATGCTTATTTTTATTCTTATTATTATTCTTATTATTGTTATTCTTCTTCTACGTCTTCTTCTTCTTTTTTGCCATCCTCCTCATCATCATTCTAAGAATCATCATCATCATCAGCAGCATCATCATCATCATCATCATCAATATCATCATCATCATCATCATCATCATCATCATCATCATCATGTTTCTTTTTTGTCATGTACATAATCATCATCCTCCTTATCACCATCATCATCATCATCATCAGAGTCATCATCATCATCATCATCATCATCATCATCATCATCATGATTCTTCTTTGTTGTCGTCGTCATCATCATCATCATCATCAGTCTTATGTTTTTCTTTGTCGTCATCAGCATCATCATCATCAGCAGCAGCAGCAGCAACATCATCATCATCACCATCATCATCATCGTCGTCATCATCATCATCATCACCACCATTGCGTAACGGTGCAGCGTGCTGATCCTGCTGTTTCTCAATGTTCGGTGAAGGGCTATTTACCCTAGCGTAAATGTTGGTAATGTGTGTGTGTGTGCGTCGGGCGGGTGTGCATGTTTGTTATGTGGTATTGCGATTTCGCGGGCGCCCTGCGTACGTGCCATCCTCGTACTGGATTGGCACATGATAAGAAACATTCTAACACCCTGAACCCTCAACAGTGGTGAACCCTAACACCCCCCCATCCCCCAAAAGCTTAAAAGGTAGAAGCATTGGTATTATATGGATGGGCACATGATAACACAAATTCTAAGACAAGCTTAAAAGATAGAACCATTTGTTACTGTCAGAATTGGCAACGTACATTTTGTGTGGCAGGCCTGGCACTTGGTGACATCGACGTCCATGTTGTGTGGCAGACTTGGCACTTTTTGAGCTTGACTTTCATTTTCCGTTGCAGGCGTGGCACTTTTTGACATCGACCTTCATGTTGTGTGGCAGGCGTGGCACTTTTTGACATTTTCCTTCATGTTGCGTGGCAGGCGTGGCACTTGGTAACATCGTTCTAAGGAGTATATTTCTTGTAGGAGGCCTTTTTTTGGTCCTGACCTCGCTTTGGAACGCGCCAGGCTTTCAAAGTATTGCGCCTGTCAGTAAATCTCATGTCTGTGTGGTTGGCATTGCTTTGATGATATGTATCATGTTGTGTTCCAAAGTGAAGCTTCAGACTGTGTTCCAAAGTGATCCTGCTACCCTCTAGTCCTGTGAAGATCCATAATTCAGACGATGTTTGTTCATACATTATGTATATAGTATAGTCCTGTGACGTCTTTTTTGCGAAGAATCGATGATGTCCTGTGGGTGATCCCTTTACTCCATTGAAGCCCATGTTATCTTCGGCTACTTTACCCCAAAATCGGACGAAAATCCGGGCCCATCCAACCCTCCTCCGCTTGAAGGAGAGCCTGACGTGATATCTCTGAAACCGCGGAAGGCATCGAAATTGTGATCTCACAAATACCCTCTGGTAAACCAACATAACTATGGAAAATCACCATGTTGAATGGGTAAATCCACTATAAATCACCATTTTCAATAGCTATGTTAAATTACCAAAGGGTAGATAGAAACAACATCGTTGAAGTGGTGATTTGGGGTTGGTGGTTTGGATTCTTGGGGATAGCCTCTACATATATATTTTATGGATTTTTTGTTGGATTCCCCACAGTGTATCTTTGGGCATCCCCACAGTATGTTGACCCTGGCGCACCAAGTCGGTAGTGAATCCCCAAATTTTAGATGGATACTGGGGTGTACTGGGTTATGAAGATCCACTCGTTGGAGAACTGGCCCAGTACCCACATCAGATGGCCAGTCGATGCACCAAAGGTCAGTCATGGCAGTGTTCCATGGCAGTTGTACCATGTGCTCAATACATGAAGTATTTGCCAACATTTTTATACCCAGCAGCAAAATACATGCATACTAATGTATACCTGGTTGGTGGTTTCAAACACTTTTTAATTTTCCATAATATATGGGATAATCCTTCCCATTGACTAATATTTTTTAAGATGGTTAAAGCCACCAACCAGATATTGATTGTAGATGGGTAAAGATACCTCACCATGTATGGAGCAAATCGGCATGGCTGGATGGTTTGACCCCTCTCATTTCATGGCTCGGATAGAGACCTCTTCCATAGTCCATTCATGAGCTTTGTTTGCGCCATTATCATGTGAATATACAAAGTGAACACAATCTCGCCTAACACTACCATTTTAGAAAGCCTGCCTAACGTGGACGTGCCCTACACATCATGGCTGAAAGACAGGACCTTTGGGACATTGTGGCTGGATAACTTTGCTGGCAATATCTTTGGCCTCCAGCCGGTGTCAGCGCAGCAGACCTTTCTGCACCCGTTTCGGCAAGAATTCTCAGCATGGCCAGATTTCTGGCCTGGTTCGTCTTGCCCAAAAGATCCGCGCCGATGATGACCCGAAATACCGCCAGTCATATAGTGTTCATATGTTGCAAGATGATGCTACCCAGAGAACAGTAATGTGTCAACAACGGGGGATCCGCAGCGCGCGGCTCAAGGCTGAGATGATCCAGTTGAAGGGATGGTCCCTGAAGATTGAGCTGAAAGAGTCATGTGCCAGGGGATTTAGCCATGGGTTTATTAACCCATGAAGCTCGCCCTAGACATTTCGTTGGCATCTGGGGACTACCCCCCCAGCAGTAGTACAACCTATTTATAAACCATGAAATAACCCCCATGAATACAAGTTCGTTATGTCATGTTATATCTACCATAATTTCAACCATTTTTCTGTTCGGCGTTTCTGAACGCCATCGCTCGACGTCCATGGATCCTCTCGCAGCGTTCCCCGAGGTCATGGATAGGGTACTGTGTTTCCTGAAAAATCGTGTTTGATAGTAGAGAAAAAAACAGGGAAAACTGTGACTGACAAGTTTGAGGACAAGTCGGACAATTAATGATTAACTCCATTAGTTTCATTGGGGGTTCCAATCTGCTGCCATCACAGCGGAGCTTCGTTCAGATGATCTTAGCGTAGTTCCAGGACGTCTGCGGAAGGGACAATTATGACAAACTCTACTTATTTATTCTTATTTATATTGCTAGCAGGTCGTTTCGCAAGAGCTAGATCTAAATTAGATGTATATATGGATGTGAACTCAGGCAGCATTGACCCCGAGGAAGTCCCAAGTTCTGGATAGTAGCCTTGTTCACAAGCTGATGTTGGTGAGAAGCAAGGCGCTTTTAGCTATTGACTGAACTGTACCATCGATCGGAAACCAGGGATTCTTGAAATTCTAATCACAGGTTTCAGTTTCTCCCCAGTTCTACACCATCTAACGGCACATGAAATACCGCAATTACACCGCAATTAGTACCACTACCAACCAAACATATTAATGTCAACAGAATTGAAGGAAGCGCTCATCATTTTTGCTATGTGTACATGTCATGTATGAGATTATGCAGTATCTATGCACTTACGGAACTATCCATCGAGTTGTCGATGTGTATTTCTGATTTATCGATGTATAGTTATATTATATTTTGTGGTGTGCTGTTCAATGTGTTTATATGTCTATCCTATCTAATGACCCTATATGTTCAAAATGTCTATTTGTTCCGTTGCATTTATTTAATTGTCTATAGTTGCATAGGTTCATAATATGTTATACATAGTTGATTCATTGTAATATAATCATATAGTATGATTTCCTATTTATGTATTTCATCTATGGTTTCTATCACAGCATGCATGTTTATGTTTGCATGATCTATATGTCGACATCATTATCTCTTATCTATCCCTCTATCTGTCTATATATGTATTTGGGAATTTTAAAGCTATCTACTGTGTCTATATTTATTCTCTAACTTTCAATCTTTAATATATGTATACATATACATCTGCATATACATATACATATACCTGTGTATATTCATACATATACATATATTTTCTACGTTCTATCTATTTACCTTGTCTACATAATACACTCCCATACTTCCTACACAGATGTAGCGTCTTGTCACCACTTCCGACATGGCGACCGGCGTTGGGTTAGGGCTCCGAGTCGAGAAGTCAGAGCCAGGCGAGCGCGGGGCGTGTCTGAAAATACCATTGGAAACTGTTTTCAAAATGGGTGTCCAATGGGTTAAACTCCAAATCCAAATCCAATGGAACATGGAAAAACATCTCCAAGATTCCAATTGGAAACATTTTACATCATTTTCCGAGCCTAATATTGAAACAAGAAGGGAGTTGAGTATACCCCATTTTCAGATGAACCCAATTCTCAGATGCAAAGCGAACAGTCAAACCGTCTCGACGTGGACTCCAAAGGCCATAGAAACAATGTGCTGGGTTGCTCTGTATAGTGATCCCCAACTGAAACATGTTGCTGAAAGAATCAGAATGGTAATGTTAATAGTAATAACCATAATAGTAATGATAATATACATGTAATATATATAGATAGATAATACATATATATATATAGATAGATAATATATATATATATATATACATATTGTGTATATTATATATATCATATTAAATATATACATAAGTTAGTTAGTTATATCTATATCTACATTTATATACTATATATACACATACACCCAGAGATACCAGATCAAAGCCATGTCACACTCATGTGGTAGATATACAAGATTGCCATCTTAAATGATTGTGTTTATACATATAGTCATCCTGGAGTAGATGGAAACATGTTTTTTCAACAGTTCCTAAAACCAAATGGGAAGATCATTTGAACATCCCAAATTTATATTTACGTCGGGATGATTATATAAAATCATGTGTATATATATATATATGTATATACACAACCTATATATAACATTATATATATATATATACACATGCATACATACATAATCATTCATATATATATATATACATATGGCCCACATCAGAACACATGTCTCAGCCCGGAGCCCCGACATACCGAGGCTGAGATCCAGCGGCAGCAACTGCGGCGACGCGTGGATGCAGCTGTCGCTGAGACAAAGATGGAACATGACGGAACTATAGGATATGTTATCTGGTTATTGTTGATTCATCTGTTGTTTTTTATTCACATTTACTGTGTTCAACCATTGGTTGAGATGACACGCATATTGTGGGGATAGGTTAAAACCACCATCCAGAGAGTATGTGTTTGAGTTCCATTCACATACCTTTCGAAGCTTTGAAGAAATAAACATGATGTTCAAGCTTGGTTCGGTGTATGGTGCGTTATGTTATTCATTCGGAAACAAAGAAAACAAATAATAGTTGATCTATAATTATATATATTATTCTGTATTGATCTAAGTATTTATGTTTTTATGTATATACATACGTATATATATATATATATATATGTAGATCTAAGTCTACATTTTGATGAACCTAATACCATATTTCTTTGGACACCATGGCAACCTATGGAATTTAAGCGTACCTCCTTTTCACCACTTTCCCAGGCGCCCAGGCGCTCAGGTCAAGACGATGATGGAAGGCTACATCGCCGCAGTGGAAGCAGCAAAGGTGTGGGGCTGTGAAGGACCTCCCTGGTATCAGTTGATATTGAAAATGGCCATAGAAATAATGGATTTACCCATTAAAAATTGTGATTTTCCTTAGTTTTTGGTATCCACCGATCTTGGAATTTCCAGTTTTTGGACCTGAACTGGTTGGGAAATTTGAACAAAATCCCGCCATAAAATAAGTGTCGTTTTCCGAATGAAACTAGCATTTTTTAGTGTATATCCCATGTTCAAACATACACGTGCAAGATTACACGTTATCAGTCTTGTTGCTGATACCAAGCCAAAATGGACAAGTTTTGGGGGTTGTTTGAATTGCTGTAAGCGAAATGTTCAGATCATTTGTGGATTTTCAATGATATTCACAAGAAATCATACCCAGTGATTTTGGTCAACAGATTAGGTCAGCCAGCCCTGCTTTACCCTATTGGTGGTAGATGAACCACATCGACCTATTAGCCAACCCTGCATTGCAGATGCATCTTGATATGCTTTGGTATGTACATTGACATCTTCAGGGTGCGGCCAGTGAAAGTGAATGTGAATGTGAAATGTATATACCCTCTGGTAAACTAACATAACTATGGAAAATCACCATTTTTAACCGGTAAATCCACTATAAATGGGCCATTTTCAATATGTTTGTTTACCAGAGGGTAACATGGCTGTTCCTAGGTGTCTTGCAACGTTCAGCGTCAGTTTTTTCCTGGAGGTGTCTGTCGGTGTCAGGAGACCGGAAATTCCCTCGTTTGCGGTCCGGATGCGGTCGTTGCCTCCGTCTGTTTGGTTTGGTATGAAACGATGATTCATTTTTTGAGTCCCTCTTTTTGATTACAATACTGTATATTATGATTATATAATGATGTTATATGATTATAATGGTTTATAATGTGTTTTAGAGTCATTTTTTCTGATTATTGTCGCAAGCTGTGGACATCATCTCCCTGTCGTGGCTGGCACCTGCCAGGCCTCTTCCGAAAGTGATCGTGCTGTGAATCATTATGTGCAGTGCTGTTACACCGCAGCACCCTGACGCGGTGGACCATGTGGTTTTTGGCGGAGAAATGATGGAAATAGTCTCTGGTAATCTTTATATTAGGCAAACATTACCATATTTCTGGGTAAATTATAACGACCTCATTGCGACCTCACTGGAATAATGGTTAGTATTGGAAATCACCCCCAAATGGCCTTAATTCAGGTTAGTGAAATATTATAATTTACCCAGATATTTTATATATGATGTCCTCATTGAAACCGCCATTTGATACGGCAATTTTTCCAAGTTTGATTGCCGGGTACGATTTGCCCATTGAAGCTTGCCCTTGGGATGTTTCGACACTACCCCCATCTGTTGGTTGTAAACCACATGATATTCCCAAAATATTCCCATGCTTGTTGCTCAAAGCCCATATAGTCCCATGTATTTCTCATTATATCTCTATGATATTCCATGTTTTGACCATGGCACAGATGGACTTTTATTTGGGATTTGCCTGTGCATCCCAGTTGGTAATGGTGTTTTTTTCAGTATAGCTATAAAAGTTACATGCCCACATTATATAACATGTCCACCACCTTTATGGACAATTATAGCTTGGTCTCAGAATAGAAACCTGAACGGAAAACAAGTTTATGGAATAGTGTTCCACATATGGCCACCTTCACTATAGTAGAACATTGTAAACTACATCCTATATTATACTGTATTGCCATTATATCCCTATCATGCTTTCGGTATTGTTCCAATATATTTCCCTTACACACTTTGGTTATATATTTGGAAATGGCCCATAGAAATAGATTATGAAAATTGGGATATTTACCTAGCTATATAATAGGCTTTTCCAGTTCGCTACGTTGAATCACCAGAGGTTATATCCCATTTGGTATCCCAGTTATTGCCCATTACAGTATATCCCCTATGAATCCCTATGATATTTCCCTATCATATTTCCATATACCCTCTGGTTATTTAACATAGCCATGGAACATGGCCCATTTACCTATCAAAAATTGTGATTTTCCATGGCTATGTTAAATAACCAGAGGGTATTTCCCATAGTTTTGGTTCATCCCAATCATGGTTTCTTCAAAATGTTCGGGGACCCCCAAATCACCACGGCCCAGGGCCGTCGTCTCAGGCAATGGCCCGGGCGGCCGAAGACCTGCTTCGATTGGTGTCCTGGCGTCAAAACCCTGGAGGTCACATGGACAGCCCAACCGGTTCAGAATTCGTACGTAAGCCCTATAATCCCATATATAAGTGGGGATATTCCACATATATAAATATATATACATACATATATATATATTTGTTTTGATGTAACTGGGGGTATACCCCTTTTACTGTACTTGGGATGCACCCCCATCCATATAGTTGCTACCCCAATCGTCCCACCTTTTCAGATGGGAACGCTACAAAAATTACCAAACATCACAATATACACACATACATATCTGCTTTATATAAACAAAGTTGACAAACGTAAAGAACATAGTAAAACAGTAGAGCCTTGTAAGGAACAAGGATACAACATATAGAGCATTATTCTAAACATGCAGTGTTCCTTTCTGAAGTGCAGTCTTCCTTTCAGAAAACTATTTGCACTTCATTCCATCATACAGTACCATATATTTATATTTATATAGATGATACTTCAGAACCATGTTGTTTAAATGTTTTCTTTTTCTGCATACATTTTAAGGCATACGTTCTAACGGGCCCATGTCATCCCGTTTGAATGATCGACATGAGATGGTCATGTCATGTTCACAATTCCTTTCAGATTTCAAGAAGGGAACCTTAGATCTTATCCATTATCTTTGGAAGCTCTGGTTCTTATAGCTAAATAGTGTTGCAAACAAATCACAATTCCTAGATCCGGTCAGTGAACAGACATGTTCATTGATGTGCATAAATATATATATACACACTATATATTTATATTATAAATACTATATAATTATATTATAAAGATCCGTTATTGTATATACCTAGAACCTCCGGGGCATGCATAATTTTAGCCCCTAAGGGGAAAAGAGCCTCTGGCATTTAAGGGGTGGAATTGTTTCACAGGGGCTGAAATCATTGTGTTCATGGTTTTGACCAT
>Ga0126342_10013494_pt1 | contig 14467 bp, 13 predicted proteins | sample Cyp1metagenome_FD_92528 | JGI IMG/M metagenome (GOLD analysis project Ga0126342, IMG submission 92528) | Coral microbial communities from Lord Howe Island, Old Settlement Bay, Australia - Cyphastrea 1 metagenome | ecosystem: Host-associated > Invertebrates > Cnidaria > Coral ... | reverse complement strand
GGAATCGATTGGACAAGGAGGGGTGTTCAACGCCTCATGAATCTCGCTCCGCGGCTCTTTTCAGCCAATACTTCACGGAATAGGCATGTCAACGCCTATGAGTGCTGTGGTAAAAACAGCATAATATAGGTGTATATTTATTTGCGGTACCATGAAATCCTCCACTCTCAGCCCAAACAGACCCAAGAGACGATGCTGCTGTCGAACAGCAAGACCTTCCGTCCAGCCACCTGTCGTATCGGTATGACTTTTGGGATTTGGGTATGGCTTAAAACCCTACCCTGGTTTTCACACCAAAATAGGTGGTAAATAGATGTTCGCCCCAAATATGTGGTTGGTTCCCTCCCTGAAAAAGTTTAACTTCTAGTCATCAGGTATAAAAAAATATCATGATCCCATAAAAAAAAGACAAAAAAAGTCTGGCTGGGAATGGCTGGGAACCTTGATAACCTGGTAGTGTTAACTTCCCCATGTTGAATTTGTCGGACATCCAGTATATCGATTCGGAAAAGATTGACATGTCCAACAGGAGTTCCGGAATGGCGAGCATAACAGGTCTGGAGATGTCGTGCAACTCGTAAATCACACAGAAATCGACAAACAACTACCATATATAGTTTGCATCTACTTACATGTTCTCTACATTGTCTAGAAATTGGAGAAACCTTGTTGGTGGATCTCTTCGAATTCTTCCAACGTAAAACTCTCCCGGTTCCGAATCAGATTCCGAATCGGATTCCGAAACCACTTGGTGGTCGCTACGGTCGGTCGCTACACTGCCACTGTCATCTTGGAACCGAAGTCTTTTTGTTCTGGTTTTAGCCGGTCAGTATATATATACATATATATATATATATATGTGTGTATGTATATATATATATCATTATATATCCACATTTATGGCCACTAGAGTATTCCAATCCCTTTCATTTCATGTCATTTCAAATCCTTCCGTTCATTCATTCACTCATTCATGCAATTCAAGTCAACTCAACTCAACGCAATTCAATTCAATTCAATCATTCATCCATTTTCTTCATTGCATTAATTTCAATTCACCTCTTTCCAGCTCATAAACAATTCCTATAAGCAAACTGGTTCCGTCATGTCCTATTTTCGAAACTTCCGCCCCGGCGCGTGCCCGGCACGGGCACCTGGTATCCTCATCTGACTCAATATCTGCATCTGATAATAAGTTCAAAATCCGTGGTTAATCACCAAGCATTGCAGCAGCTTCTAATTACAACCCCAGATTGGTCTCAAACTTATCAACCCCAAAAAAAAATTGGCGGCGAAACTTGGTAAGTTTAGGACAAAAAATCGCCAGCAAGTTGTGGGTGCATTTGATCAATTATAATGATTATGCCCTCTGGTAAACTAGCATGACCAAGGAAAATCACCATTATTAATGGGAGAATTCACTATAAATGGTCATTTTCAATAGCTATGTTAGTTTACTAGAGGGTAATGTCATCAACCAATAGGAATTTGGTCCATGAAATCCCCAGGGTCCCCATGGATTCCCCATGAGGCCGCTGACCTCATCCAGTAGGTCCAGCAACTTCGCACGCACATCGCTGCGAACCTCGCTACACGGCAACCGCTACACGGCACCCTTCAGAAAGGGCTGGATTTTTTTCAGTTTTTTTTCCATCCGGGGATGGGTCAAAACCCTGGTACCCCTAGTGAACCCCAAAATAGCTGGGTTAAAATGGATGTGAATAACCCCCTAAAAATTGTATTTTCATAGGTATTGATCCATACCCAATCCAACAATCAGAAAGAATCATCAATCATCCAACAAACTCACTGAGTTTCAGAACGAGGACGTCTGGTAATTACAACTAGCCCAGTCAACTGGCCGTATACGAAACCACCGGACCCAGTCCCCTGAGTTTCCAGGTCCCCTACAGCTGCCACGATCTCTGCCACGTCCGTCATGACCCCATGGCGAAATGGCTATTTGAAGAGGGAAAACCCTGGGAAGTGGCCGTTTTTTGGAATATGGAAAGGTCTGGGAAAAGGGGAAAAGGATGGCTATCACCCACTTCTGCTGAAAATGGTGATGCTCTCCATTTTCTTAGGGACTTTGGGAGAAGTTGGTTGACCAACTAGGCACCAACTACTATGGGAAATACTTATGAATTTTATGAGGGGTTTAAGAAACAAGAAGGGGGGTACCCCAAAAATGACCAGTTTCGGATATCATGGGGGAAAAAAACCGGCTTCGACAACTTGTGAGATGGGGGGGAAATCCCTGAAAAATTGAGACGTTTTGTTCGTTGGGGAAATCCTGGAACCGGTGGGGCATCCCATGTAGACATGGTGGGACCGAAGCGGCTTCTCGGCTTCGCACTGAATGGTTTACATTGGGTTTTCCAATTGAGTTTACCCACCGGTCATCAAACGTGGCTAGCTGGAAAACCCCTAAAACCGGAAAGTTTCAATGGGAAACTTCTATAAATACGGATGATTACCAGAGCGCAACCATCAAAATTGCCACTTCATATGGGCTACACCCATGGTATACGTGTTCTTTTTTTTGGTATACCCGGTATACCTCATTTCTGGACAATCCATTACATTCTGAACCATCTGCACTTCATGTCTTGGGCCCAAGATACAACACTCGGGGGCGGGCGATGGACTTGATACCTTGATAATTCTGGGATATGGCTACGTGTCAATGGTTTAAACATGTGTAAACCAAGGGGAAACACATGCGATGGTCACTCTTGGGATTTATTTTGGGATTAACCATCCAATCTTTGTACCCAATGACTTGACCCATACCCATATTCATCCAAACGAAGTAGGCCAACAAGATCCAAGCGGCATGGCTACCGCTGCACGCAGGCGGCTTTCCCACGCACGAAGCCGATGATCAGAGGTGCGGTTTCCGCCCTCGACACTCTCCAGGACTTTTCCAACCCTTCCATTGGCAGTCTGCCCAGTGATGGCATTTGACACAGGGCATGGCGCAAATGGAAGGGCAAACAATAAAGGCCCGTCTTGGGGCTGTGCGACTTCTCGAAATCACGATGACTGATTGGAATCAGTCAATAAGCCATTTATATGTTTCTGATTTTCTGGGCATATCTTTGCTCAAAGCACATGTTTTTCTTAATGGGGACTGTCAACCGTGGACTCACATTGCACCGGCTGAACTTCATCATCAAGACCTGGTTGTTTCGCCAATGAGGCGGTGCTGTTTTGTCCAAGGGGATGTTTTTATGGTAACGGGAATAATACATGTTTAATCTATCAAAATGCGAGTTTAGAAATGTTTATTTTATTTTATGTCCCACCCAATGAAAATAGGAATACAATGCTGAGATAATCTTGAGATAATGGTGAGATAGTATTGCGATAGTGGGCTATTATGGCCTGGCTGGTCTGAAAAAGACAGACCTTCAACACATCAACCAGCAAACAAGAATCATGCCTGACGTTGTAAAATGGTTCCAACATGTTCCAAGCAAAAACAACTAAAGATCAAGCCATTAACCTACCCAACCAAGATATACCAGAACGGAAGGGACCTTGGGATATTGTCCTGGAAATCTACAAATTGAAACCTATTTGATCCCAAGGGTAAGGGGCATCAAGGACTCAACAGATTGGTTGGTCGTCATCGAGTTGGGAGGACCTCCTTAGAACACTTTTTCGAAGGTCGAACACAATGTGGAGCAAGTTCATATAAAGATATGTAAAGCATCTGGTGATGGCTTCTTCCTCATTTTGGGATCAGTTTGCTAAGGCGTGAGCCCTTCGGGTTTATCTCATTTACAAATGTAAAGTTGTAAGAATCCTGACTCTAACATCCTAAAACCGCGTCCGGTCTTCCTGCAAGAGTGAGCCCCTAACAGTTGCACTCAATCCTATTCTACGATATCCTAATGCAGGGCTAAAATTACCAGCAACTACCATTTCAGTAGGCTGAAGTATGGTGATGCCGCGCTTACAGCTGTTGAAACATCACACAGTTGATGCTACCCAACAGTTAATCTTACTGGTGCTAAACGTAGGGAATGGATGGGTTGCTGGGGGTTGCTGGGATGATTTCTAGATCGTCTTCCTTGGGAAACCATACTTGTTCCATATCTACCCTCTGGTTATGTCAAAATAACTATGGAAAATCACCATAGAAGTAGTGAACTTTCCCATGAAAAATGGTGTTTTTTTCCATGATGATGTTAGTTTACCAGGCCGGGTATGTTGAATTACCCGGCCTGGTCATGTGACAGTTTGCGAACTCGAAAGTCCCCATAGGATATTGACAGCTAGTCCTACAACTGGCTAAGAAAATACTCGCAAAATCCCAACGAAAACGACGTGGTATTAGCAATCAAACCCCCATGTTCAGTGGTTGAAGCCCTACATATATATATATACACAATTATGTGTATATATCTGGGTAAACCAAATAATATTTCACTAACCTGAATTCTTGGGCCATAAAAGGGGATGATTCCCCCAAACCTATCCATGATTCCAGGGCTCGGGAGAACAGGGTTCGGTCGTTAAAATTTACTCATATATATGTAACATATCCATATATAACGTAATATATCCATATATATATATACATGTAATATATACCCATAATGTATTTACCCATAAGATTTATCCATATATATGTAGTGTATATATATATAAGAATAATCCAATCTTCATGAAACCAACCAGTACACCAATGTCCATTACACATTCGTCAATGAATCCCTTCCTCCGTACTATAAAAGAAAAAATCACCGACTGAGAAAGCCTCAGAACATTCAACCATAACTGGTTGGTGGTTTTAACCATCTTGAAAAATATGAAAGTCAATGGGAAGGATTATCCCATATATTATGGAAAATAAAATTTATGTTTGAAACCACCAACCAGAAAAGGTTAATTCAGTGTTGTGCATCAACTTTGCTATCGTACACGTTTTGGCCTCACCTAGCTAATCTCATTTTCCCATTTTGTCGCAACACCCCCAATAGATAAAAAAAGTTGGAAACTTTAACATATCTAACACGTATATCCATATATAGGCCTCGGGTAATCAAACATGGCTGGCTGGGAAATATTCTCCAAATGGAGGTTTCTAGCTGGGAAAATCAACCGTAAATGGGGGACAATACCTAACTTTTGGAGCTTTAAATCAGGTTAAATCCCATAGTGCCCATGAAAATCACCATGTTGAAGCTTGATATTGATATCCCAATCCATAATGTCCTTTTGGTAAAAATAGAGGGGCCGGGAGCTGGTATACCATCATCATTTCCCTGTTGTTAAAGGGGTTTCTTCAAACCCCTCTATTACTCAACCAACCAATGGGAAAAGGACATCTAATGTCAACCCATTAATAAACCCATAGGCTATTTAATTGGGAAGGTACCATTTAAGTATCAAATAATCACTATTGAAAAAATACCCCCCTAATTAATAAACCATGGTTTAGCAAAATCCGGGGTTGACATTATAACTGATCAAACTCCAATAACTATGGTTTATGGCATTTATAACTAAATTTACTGGTGCCTATAAACCAACTTATAACTGGGGGCCCCCACATTGTATGTTTCCATGACCACCTTCTGCCTCACCCGACCTCCACCCATCACCGAGTTACTGCGAGGAGGGGGCGAAGGAGCCATCGCGCAGGGAGGAGCCCCGGGACAGGCCGGCGACCTCAAAGTCCTCGTCGCCCGGGAGCTCCTGCTTGGTGAAGTTGCTACAAACATCCGTAATTTCACGGGATAACTGGGATAACCATGAAATCATGAGATATTCATGGGATAATCATTGGGGATAATGATGGGATGAAAGGGGATATTACAGATATGTATATATATATATATTCATTGGATTTTCCATGTATGGTAATGTCATGATAGTTTGCATATGGTCATTTTATGGCAATTTCATGGGAAACCCTCAGGCAATCTGGAGGTAGACTGATAGATCAAGGTAATTGGGATATATACGATACATGGGATGTATAACTTCAATATGGTAAAATATACCGTACGTACATATAAATATATATACACATAGAATTATACATCCCTGAAGAGTTATACATCCCATTTATGTGTATATAGTATATATATATATACTATATATATATATATGGTAAATCAAGTATAAGATATTGAATTGTATAAGTATAAACCTTATGATTTACAGGGATGCTCCCAACACACCCCAAATGACTGAAAATTAAGATGTGACATCATCCGTTTCGCTAGCGGGTATCTGTAATAGCTTGGGATAACCCCAATTGATTACTGGGGAAAACGATTGTCAACAATGTAATTTGGAAAATAGCTAATGTTCAAACAAACCGATGCATCATGTAGAAAGAACGTATAGACAGGGAGGGGGGAGAGAGAGAGAGAGAGGGGGGGAGAGACACATTGATATGTGGATCAATATATGCATATAGACACCACTGCCAATGCGTGTATGTTATATACTGTATATAATATATATATATGATACAGTGCTACATTGAAATCGTTTTTTTTAATGCTTATTCATGTCGCCTCTATGTGATACCTGTGATGGCCGGGAGGGAGAAGCAGAGAAGCAGCTGTGCCTTTGATCATTAGCTTTAGTACTTGGGTTTCACAAATCCCAAATTTCATGTCATGTTTCCCTAAAGTGCCGTTTTGGAGGTGTGTATGATGATGTATCCCATTAAATATACCCATTATGGTTGGTTCTAAACCCCCATCAACTTTACTTTTTGAATCCCATTGAATCACTAAATCCCAGTAAATCCTATTAAATCCTAGTAAACGTTCAATGATTAAAGTCCAACATCTTCAACACCTACCTTCAGCACAGCTTCAAAAAGCGCCACGCCACTCACCCCGTCCGTGTCAGGCCGCAGGGTGTCGTTGTCCTGGCGCCATGGCGCCAGTGTTGCTGGGATGATCCAGGATCGGGGGAAATCCCTGGAAGTCGTTGGGAGAACATGGGAATAATAGGGATAATACAGTGGGATGGTGCCCCCCAACCCCATTAACTAGAGCTATATCTGCCATAAACCATAGTTATGAGAGTTATAAACCAACTTAGCTAACTATGGGGCACCACCTTGCAGTGGGATAAACGGGAGAATAGTAGGGACGGAAAAAAAATTATGGGGAAAACTGATGATAAGGATGATGAGTCCCAGTAGGGAATCTTATCCCTGATAGTAATAATACTCATGTAGTGGGAGAATATTGGGATCAAAATGGGATAATGATGGTGATATTTTTCAGACAATCCCACATCACTATCAAAGGGTAGAGAATCGGATAGATTACTTGGAGGATCATCCAACTTAGAAAGTGGTAACCCTGGTGAGTAAGTTCCCTTTATTCGTCAAGTATCTCATGTATAAATAGTATATTTCACTAAACCAAGAAACACGAACCCCCCCCTTAGACCTCGTCGTGGGACGATACTCCAAGTAGGTGGTTTACATCTGAGAAACTCGCCATGTCCATGCGGGCCCTGCAGGAGCGCTTGAAAAACCTGTGATGTATCCGAGATGTTGACAGTTCAAGCATTATCTGAGAAGTTTTGGAAATATGTACGTTCTTCGTGATATACATATGGGCTTGTCTGAAAATATTTGAATTTCACCATCTAACATGGTGAGTTACACGGATTAATTAAACAACAAACTCATGGGATGTTTAACCAACCGCAATGGGAATCTTTAATGGAATATTGGAATATGATGGATGGAGTTGTCTGAAAATGGGGGATTGACGCTCAAAGTGTCACTTTTTTTGATGGAAATGATGACCAACCATGCGATGAAATGGGGTACCCTATCTTCAGACAAACCCAGGGCCACTTTTCCAGGATGTCACAGATGATATGTTCCTTGCAATTTCCACGTGTCCATGTTTTTTGCTATTTGGGGTTTGCTCTGTATATACAGATTGTTCCTAGCAATAGTGGGTAAGTTTGGAGGATGCAGTCGGCCTTGGTCATGAAACGCCAGGAACCAACCCCAGGAATACCCCAGAACTGCCTGAAACCGCACGGGCGACAAGGACGTATTGCGGACCTCGCCGATCCAATACGCACATCTGCCAGTTTTTTTAGGATTTTCCGTCCCAGGAAAAAAATGTGAAAAAGGGTGCTGCAGGTCGTGTCTAATGGGGCAGGTAGTGCCTTATGCGCCAGATTCTTTTCAATGAGTCTTGTGTCAAATCCCGGATCAACCGTTTCAAAAATAGAGAGAGAGAGAGGGAGGGAGGGACGGAGGGAGGTAGGCTCGCGCAAGTTGGCATAAAAACACATCATTTCATAGGGTTCAGCTGGACATTGACAAGGGGCCCTGGTTGTCTCTCATCTCAACAGATCAGATGAACCCAGTGACGTTCATCCAGCCTAACTGGTTGGTGGTTGAGCCACCCCTCTGAAAAATATGAGTTCGTCAGTTGGGATGATTATCGGATGATTATTCCCAAAATATGGAAAAATAGAAAATGTTCCAAAGAACCAACCAGCTAAGTTTTATGGACTCCTTGCTGTTGGACCAAAACCCCTCCCAGGTCTCCCAGCTTTGGCCCAAAGAATAGACAACCCAAAACTCAGCCCCGGCAGTCACGATTAGAGTGGTTGGTCCACTTGGTTCATCAGCGCTACCCGGCGATGATGGGAAAATTGAAACCGGAAACCCCGATCTTTGTCTTTGATGGGATTTTAACCATATGGTTTCCGGTTTTCAGATTTTCCCAACAAAACCAATCCATTGATTGGTAAATCCAAGAGACTCGGGGGACCTTTCCGGCCAGCGCCACCTCGGAGGGACCAAAAATGACAGCAAAGGCTGGAAACTTTGGTGGAAAATTTAAGGGAGAAAACATATGGAAAAATATGGGAAAAGCATGTGAAATATGGGACACATATGGAAAAAATATGGGAAACACATTGGAAATATATTGAAATGTTTGATGAAAAATATGGATAAATATATGTGACTATATAGATTGAAAAAGAAACCAATTAGATCTCAATTTCTTGGAGCGGAATTGGACTAGCAACATCAACATCCAATGGGAATCCACTGCGTCCCATTGGACATCAGCCAAGCAATTCAGCAACCGCATCCATTCTGGTTGTGACTTTTGAATCATTCGCAAATCGCTGAAACCTTGGGTTTTTTCTTCAGCTTTGCTGTGATCTCAATGCCGGGATGATCCCAGAAGCTCCATTTCTAATGCTTAAAAAAAATCCAGCAACCATGGCCAATCTAGGCCAACCGTAGACTTAGACCAAGCCATCAATGTTTGGCTGGGTTTCATATTCCCCGTGTCCAAATGGCAAAAGATTGGAATTGTTCGAAAAGGGAGTGCATTTTTCAATCCAGTGCTTCATCATCAATTCGTCCCATCCAACATTGCCATCTTTGCAAAAATGTCTGGACAAAGCCGGTAAACATACGTGTGTTCTTCCGCCTTAGGCCATCTACCTTCCATGGTCAACTCCCCTTTCGTAAAGAAGCCAAGAAATTTGGTCAGCTGCTTAAATCCAAGCGCTGGAAGCCCAATCTTTGCCTTGGAAAAACTCTATCTTTAATGCTTAAAGAACCCCACTTTTGTAAAACATTTGATCGACTGTTCTGGGTTGTATAGACAAATACCCCTATCCCATCCCATTGTACTGGTTGGCTAACAACTGCTCCTTCTATGTGTTCTAACAATCCCCATTCAACCAGGTAGTACAACCCCAAGAAAAAAAGAAAGCATCAACAAAGGTGTCATTTATGGCTCATACCGTATTTGATTACCCCTAAATCATCCATTTTGATCGGATTTTCCATGACCATCCAGCTTTTGGGGGATCCCCCATTGATGGAAACCCCCATCAATGGGTTCCTCCAAAGGTTCACGCCGCGCGACTGGCTTCTCGCCACTCTTTCGCAGCACTGAGACCAAGGGATGTCGCCTTGGGGAAAACATTGTGGATTTTCATGGGGAAAACATCTGGAAAACATGGGAAACTCCATGAAAAAAACACCTATGAATGGGCCAAATGTATTGGGATTATATACTATACAATTAACGGAGGAAAATAGAGTATGAATGGGACAATGGGGATTATTCAATTTGAAAAATAAATGATTTTCTATTGGGAAGTGTTCGGTTTATGTGGGTTGTATCGAAGGATAAGGTGGTGCCCCAGTGCGTTAGCTAAGTTCGTAAATCACGTGGGTTTATAGTATATCGAACTACTATTCTGGGTGGTATAAACCAACATTCACATCACGCGGTAGAAACCACCACCTTGTGTGAATGCCAGTGAGCTTTAGTAAATTTGGGATGTTTTTGTAGGATCGTCACCAATGGAAATCTTAAATTGACAAAATGGCATTGAAGCAACTCAACTAAAACCCATTTTTAACCGACAACAAGAATCGGAATTTGAAACCAACAGATTTAGGTCGTTTCAGCAACACAACGACGTTGTGACACGTGAGGGTTTGACCATCTGACCAGGAGATACAAAAAATCTATGTCGCTGGGAAAATCGTCTGAGCAGTGTTCAAAAACACGTGATCAACTGGTTAAACATGATGACACCATAGGTTAACTCCCTGATAAATCGGTTTAAGGCATTTTTGAACGCTGCTCATCTATAAATGGTGGATTACCTATTGCCATGTTTGCTTACCGGAGGCTAGCCAAGAAAACGGCCAATTCGAAGATTTCTCCGTTGCACTGGGTCATTTGATCCTGCAAAAAATTCTCTTGAAGAAAGACCTTGACATTGGGAAATTGGGCCAACATTTGGGCCAAACAAAGTGGGAAATCGATCAAAATATGACCTGATAATTGACAGTTCCCGACTTCACAGTGCTCCTGAGTTGCTGGGAAACAGCTCCATGGCTTGCTGGAAAATCGTCCATTTATGTGGTTTTCAACAATCATGCAAACCATTCCCAAATCCACAAATAATTATGGGTGGTATGTTTACCATCAGAAATGGGGAGGGTTTATTCCATTAAAACCTCCATTTCGTGCGGGTTTCCATTTCCAGCGGAGCTGATGCCTTCCGGAATGTCCGTGGCCACCATGGCTAGAAAGGAACTCTATTTCGAATGGTTGGAAAAAACACGAAACCAGAATTGCTAATGATCGGCCTTCATGGGGGCTACTGGGGTTGAACTTGATTTCATGGGATTTCGCTGAAAGGAAAAAAATGGACACTTGAAGCCCCGTACAATATTTGGGGTTAGAAACCAGGGTGAAACCTGCAATTGTTTCTACATCCCTGTTTATCTCAAGATGGATTAATGGTATGGTGCATTTCTGTACTGGGACCCTACAATGTGGGCCCCCGCGTTATACGGTGGCTTATATATTATAGAAACCCATGTATAGTTATAAACACAGTAAATGCAACAGTTACTCTAGTTATGTTTACCATTTGTTCACGTTTCCTGGGACACCACCAAACGTAGTAGACTAGAAGTTATCCAGATACAATAGTTTTGAGTTGGTTGTATATATATATATATATACATATCCCATGACACCCCTTTGTAGCCCATTATATCATATAAATTGATTGGTTAAACCAGCATTTTCGTATATGTGTTGATTCAACCACCATTCCATCGTAATGTGATTGTTTACATATATATATATATATATATGTGGGGGTGGGCTTACGTCTCATAAAAGTTTTCATTTTCTTCTTGGCTATCATATCTAAATATTATATTATTTATATGATTATCATAATCATCCTATGATTTTCTATTATTTGTGTCCCATCACATGCTATATTTTGTTGGTTCCACCAGCATTTTTGTATCAACAGAAACCCATATATATATATATATATATATATAAACTCATCATATTGTATATCATTATATGATAATATATATGTTGACTCATTTCTCATAAACTATCTATAGCATTATTATATAGATATACACATAAACTATATATATATATAGATTTCTCATTTCTCATATATATATATACCCTCTGGTAAACGTTTACATAACTATGGAAAATCACCATTTTTTATGGGAAAATCCACTATTAATGGGCCATTTTCAATAATTCTTTGTTGGTTTCAACAGAAGCCAGCTGCTGGGACCCCCCACCTGAAGGCCAAGGAGTCCACCCTGGAACACCCGAAGCACCTGGCACGAAGGCGTTTCGGTTCCGCGAAGCTCGAAGAACAGCCGTTTCGGGCAGCACTTTCGCAACGAAAAAATGCAGAAGATGATATTATATATATACTATATGTACTACATATATATATACTATACATATAATTATATATATATAATTATATACATATAGTTACTTAACTTTAGTTAACTTTAGCTTTAGTTAACTTTAGTTTAACCATCATTCAGAATGATACAATGGGATTACAGTGGAATTATATAGCAATTCCAATGTCATAGGATAACTATGATAGGGTCAAGAACTACGATAAATGATATAGCGATAGTAACCCCCACGAATATACAAGTTGGTAAAATCATGTTCTAAAATGCTGATAGATTGAACCTGTCCTATTTTTTTGGGGGAAGATTTTTTTTCTAGGGAAACTTGTCTTGGGGCCCGTATATGCCTCAGGCATGGAAAAAAGCCGTTCACAAGAATCATGTTGATTGTCCAAAATAAAATTCAAAAATGATTATGTTGGCATTATCCAAAACTATGCCAAATCAAAATCCAATAGTTTTATTGTGTTGGGAAAGGAGCAGAAGAGCTCCCGCACCCCAGGCCCTCGAAATTCACCGATTTCGGTGACCCAAATTGGATGCTTTGAGACTTCACTGTTGACAGCCTGTCATACCCATTTTTCCGTGTGAATCTTTGTGACATGAAAAAATCGGTAAAGAATTCCGGGTGGCATCCCAACATATTTTGAAAGTACCCTTGGTCGACTTTGAAAAATATGGTGACTTTCAACTTTCAAAATCAGTTGGTAAAGAACCAATTTCTATTTCTTGAAAGTTGAAAGGCCAAGTGTGGAAAAACATGGAAAAACACCATATTTTGCTTGGTTCGAATTGCTTCAAATCCCATCATACCATGGCTAGCCCGGGGCCTAATATTGCCCCAGCTTGCAACTTCCACTTCAGACTTACCTCGGAGCTTACCGTCAACTTCGTGAACTTCCGAATCTTCCAAAGGCTAATATGATTTATATCACCTATTCATGCAGGATGGTGCCCCCCAGTGATGTTTGTTGATTTATAAACCCCAATAGCTAGTTTGTTATATCTGCCATAAACCATAGTTAAATGAGAGTTATTTGCACCAACTTAGCTAACGAACTGGGGCACCACCTTGTGGTAAACTTGGGGATGGTTTTTTATTGTTCTAACCACATTACCCATCCATTCATGGTAAACTTGGGGATGGTTTTTTATTGTTCTAACCACATTACCCATCCATTTATGGTAAACTTGGGGATGGTTTTTTATTGTTCTAACCACATTACCCATCCATTTATGGTAAACTTGGGGATGGTTTCTTATTCTTCTAACCACATTACTTCTTATATTGATATAGTTTGATATTCATCAATTCGAATCAATCTGCGCCTTTTCAAATTGGCCCGAAAAATTCCCAGTTGCTTGGTATCACCAATGCTAACCCAAAACTCCAGTCAAGAGTGAGAGGGCCCCACTGAATCTGCACAGCCCCAAAATCATCCTAGGTATTAGTTCTCACTGGGAAAACCAATGGTTTGGGGTAGCCATATTTATGGAAACCCCGCAAAACGACTTCGACATTGCATCGCCCCACAGGCTGAAGAGACCTGAGATAAAATCCTGCCAAATTAATTATCACAGTTACAAAGGTTTGATGTTTTTCTTGGTTTCTGATCCATGCCTATTCACATAAGATTTGCAGAAATTGTAAAGCTGAAAGATTGGGATGTCCTATTGCTTTACCACATGAACATCTCGTTCAATGACCACTTTGCCTGACTGTACCTGGTGAGTAGTACTAGCAAGCTATATAGAACTGGGAATATTCCATCTGTATATATATATATATGTATATGTAATGCAATACAATGCAATGCAACGCAATGTGACGTGATGTAATGTAATGTGCTGTTATTTACTGTAATGTATTGTAAGAATAATGTAATGCAATGCAATGGAATGTAATGCAATGCAATGCATGTATGTTTAGTGCAATATATATATATGTATATATATATACTTGTATATATATATATATATGCTAGCCCCCCCCCAAACCTACTTTTTTATGACTTTCATGTTGACTTTCATGTTGGTTTTCATGTTGGTGCTTGTGTGTCAGAGGCAGGGACATGCAGATAGGCAGAAGAATTGCAGACAAGAGGAAATACTGTATTTTGATTGTGTGTCAGAGGCAGAGACATGCAAACAATTTCGTTCATATTTATCGACTTGTGGTAAGTAAAGGAATTGCAGACAAGAATGTTTCAG
>Ga0126342_10013493_pt1 | contig 14468 bp, 12 predicted proteins | sample Cyp1metagenome_FD_92528 | JGI IMG/M metagenome (GOLD analysis project Ga0126342, IMG submission 92528) | Coral microbial communities from Lord Howe Island, Old Settlement Bay, Australia - Cyphastrea 1 metagenome | ecosystem: Host-associated > Invertebrates > Cnidaria > Coral ... | reverse complement strand
TTGGGCTACCCCTGGTCGCTGTCCCATCTGCACTGGTGGCTGTTCACGGTGTCCTGGAGGATACCCGCCATGTGGTCCGGGTTGTCCAAATAGAGGAAAACCTTGATGGTGTCCAGATGGTCCGGATAGTCCACAAGGTCTTAGGTTCGCAAAACCAGGTTGTGCTGTGGGACCAGGATATTCTTAAAAACCAGGTTGGACGAAAGGTGGAATATATTCTGTGAAATGTCCAAGGTGAAAAGGGCCAGGATGGTTCCAAGAAGGTCCAAGGTGTCCAGGTTGTTGCATAGTGATTGTGGAGATGTCCGAAAAACGGAGAACTACATGTTGTGTCGTGACATCGATGGTTCTGTTGTGTATTGGGCTTCATTTCTACTGGTCATTTTCGCGCTCTGGTGCCTAGATAGTGGCTTGCGGGAGAAGTCAACGCCGCCACACTTCTGGCACTTCCATAGGTCATCTTACCATGTACCTGAGTCAGCGACGGTACAGCTCTTATAAAACCAATGGTCATCATGACCGTCTGGCAGAAGTTCCTCGCTCGGCTGTCGGGATGGCAAAGATGGAATCCATGGATGCAACGGTCGCCCCGGTACTGCGCTGATCAAAGGTAAATCATCACCGATCACGGCCGAGGGCGCGTCACGCGCAAACGCCATGGATCGATGGAAGTAAACAGGGCTCCGCCTACCAATTTATTGAAGTACTTACAAACGCACTGCAGGGTTCTTTTTGCTATGAAAGCTCGGGCCCAGGTGCACCTGCGGCCAGCGGATCATCCTTCAGTACAAAAAGGGGTGAATACAATATCCATAAATCATATAATCTAGAAATGCTTAAAATTGTTATAAAATATATTAAAATATATTAAATTATATAAAAATAAAAAATAAATATTATTTTTATTTTTTAAAATTACAAGAAAAAAAAATAATAATATAAATAAATAAAACACAATACTAAGTAAAAATAAAGAGAAAATAAAAATAATCAAAAAATGTAAATAAAAATAAATATAGGAAAATTACAAAATTTTCTATTTTTCCAATAATTTGTAGTTATAACGAATCAAAAATTAGATTCGCTAAAGCGGCAGATACGGAATTATCAAATTTAGCCAAATAAAACATAAATAATTATATTTCGTTATAATATAAAACAAAATACCTTAATATCGGATTACTTTTAAAAACTAAAATATCGAAAAAATATGTCATTATAATACGAAATTTATTTCGAAAATCAAAAATACAAAAAAATAAAGGGTATAAAAACCCCCATCAATAAATTTATTCTACTATCCCTAATTAAAAATAAATAATTTCTCCTATAAATTTCCTATTTTAAAATTCCCATCACCACTTAATACGATATTATTAATATAAATAACATTATTCAATAAAATTAAATAAATAACAATTTAATATAAAATAACAAATAAAATACATAATAATAATTAAAATAATAAACATAATTAATTTAATTATTAAAAAAATATCTAGGACAAAATTCAAACATATTAATATAAATTTATTAGTAAATTAATCAAGTCCCTTCTCGTAGCAGGCCTCGATGTATCTATCTGTCTGTTTTTCTATCTATCTATCTATCTGTCTGTTTTTCTATCTATCTATCTATCTATCTTATCTATCTATATCTATCTATCCCCAAATAGAGGGGGTCGGCGGTACAAAATTTACACAACATACTTCCCAATAATAATACTTTTTAATACTACTTCGATTCGCGCTCTAAGATTTGCACGAAAGATTTCCCAATATTGTTTCGCACTACAAGACTTGCGCATCATATTTTCCAATACTACGTCATATAAAAAATGCGCAAAATTCTAAGCTCACACAAAATACTTCCCAATACTATTTTGTATTACAAGACTTCCATAAAATATTTCCCAGTACTGCTTTGTACGACAAGCTTGCACACATTTGCACACAATATTTCCAAATGAAACTTTGTACTATAAGCTCGCTTTCCGACACTACTTTGCAGTACAAAGCTTGCAGAACGCACTTTCCATTACTACTTCGTAATACAAAAGGGAGCCGCGTTTTGGGAACGAAATTAAATGGTGTTTTGGTGCTTCGGAAGCGCCTCAATGGCATATAATGAGCCTCGGCAGGTTCGCTGACTGCGAGATCTCGCAAAACACCTGGAAAAATCTGAAACATGTTGAATGTCAATAGGATTGCAGCAGGGACGTTAGGAACTTTTTGGGACTTCTTTTGTTACGTTTTTGGGACCAAAACTAGGTGGTGTTTTTGGGGAAGCGCCCCAACACCATATAACTTTTATCGCATTTGCTACAAGCTGCGGTATGTAAAGAACATCACATTGTGCTCTGTGTGCACGCAAGCTCGCGCAACACTCAGCATAACCCTTATGACGTCGCCGGTGGGCGAAGCTCTACAATATTAATTCATCCAAATATCTCGCCATCTTTGCGACACTTGCTCATGGCATCTAATGGCAAACATCTTCTACATATTAATCCATTACATGTCATTACCCAAGTTACCCCGAGGCAAATCAACTCAACACAACAGTGTCTGGTACCACTGTCTCTACGGGTGAACGATGGTGAGCGGCTGTAGAGGCACGCCCTTTTCGAGACAAAGCTGCGCACAGACTGCAGTGAAACGTGTGGGTGGGACGAACCACCAAGGCGTCTGTCACTCCAGTGACTTCAAACTATTCGTCATCTCCAGCGATGGAGATTCCTCAGCGAAGGCGGGCCACATCCACTTTGCAATGTCAATCAATGGCTGACATGATGCAAATTATATATATAGATGATTATACATGATTATAAATGCTATCAGTGCTGTCGATCCCTGCCGAGCTACACCCTCCTCCATGTTGAGCAAGGGATCGGGAGATGATATGCGATTGAAGGTACTCCGTTCCTGCTGGCAGCACCATGATGGATGTCAATCATGGATGGATGGATGGATGGATGGATGGATGGATGATGACTCCTGGGAACACATCAGCTCGTGACCCTTTCATTGTCCGATATCGCTGTCCTCGTCGAAGTCCGCGAAGAGAACTGCCAATGAGAACCCCGCCGCTGCTAGGACCTTTCACAGGAAGAGTATGGTATTGTACCCTGGTCAAAGTCTATCACGAACTGTACCCTCCCAGTGTCCCCATGCAGATCATGACCATCAAGAGGAAATATTTTGCACCACCTGGACATCCTTGAGTACTTTCGTGTTCAGTGTGTGAGACCCTTTACAATGAGCAAACAGAGAAAGACGACTTAAACCCAGGCCTGAAACAGGGCCACCAAACGAAACGATGCCCCAATGCTCCAAGAATCCATGGCCTGCAAAAAGGGTTGAACATGATTGAACCACAGAGAGATATTTCAGGATTTCAGCAAATTCACAAGGACTTTGATGGTGAGCCTTTCCAATGGCATAGGGCATGGGCATGGCGAACAATATGTTGTTCAATTGCACCTTCGGAGCGGTTGTTCAAGGACAAGCATTGTTGGAATGGCGACATTTCTTCACAGGGCCTGATACACAGACGCCTCAATGACCCGGCTGGACGTCAAGGCCTTAGACTGTGAATCATGGTGCACGTCGAATCACGGTGCAGTGGGTGCAGCTCTGCAAATTCCATCTGTATTTCTGTTCCACAAAAAACCCACACTGCGAGGTCAGGACAATATTGATGATGCCTTGCCTGGGCCGATAGGATCTGATAGCTACACTCAACATGTCTCAACATGTCTCAACTCTGGGACTGCCCATGGCGGTATCTCAGGGCCCTACGCAGCTGGGTATACTCCGCCAGCGGCGAAGAACGTAATAAACATCGAGGGCCTGGAGCAGTGGATCCCAGGCGCAACGCAAGATGACCCAGAGCAAACGCGTCAAACAAGCTCAAGAACATCAAGAACCAAAATCAATAAATGAATTTAAAAATCAGTAATTGAATACAATAGTAAAAAAAAAATCAGTACCTGGTATTACCTGGTAGTATCTGGTACTGGTATTACTCGGTCTTACCATATATATTATATATTAATACCAATGACCTGCCATCACTAAGCTCCAAACCAAAACATGGAGCTGGGCACATATGGAAGAATTGCTGCAAGCAGCGCCGCCACTGTGGAGATGACGGCCAGGAAAATGAGTGTCCTCCAAGATACGCCAGCAGTTAATATATGTTAATATATGTTAATAATTGTTAATATATGTTAATGAAGATCATGAATCCATTGGAAGCTGATTGAGGAATGAAAGAAAATCGAAGAAAATTGAAGAAACTTGACTGTGTTTGAATCACTCCGGAAGCTTCTGCTAGCCTTCTCTAAAGCTTGGACCCTTAGAATCCTTAGAACATGATATGAACTTCACCCTTCAAATCTTTCCGGTCCTCTTGTGCTGACCCCACTTGTCAGGTTGAACAATGGAGCCCGACATGGCCACGCTTCCGCCTGGAAGTGACTGCAGTCACATGAAAAATCATGTTGCAACACATCTGTGCAACACATCTGTGCAACACATCTCCAAACATCGGACTTACGCATTGGAAAACACTTATGCATCAGTTTGAGAAACAAAAACAGCAACGGAAATCCGAAAATCAACATCCATGGGTGAACTGAGGCGGTAGCCAAGTGCGGGTCCCAGCAAAGCAATTCCCTCAGGATTTCCAGATGGGATTTCAAGCTGCTCGGCTCAGTTCCATCCAAGCCATCCAAGCCATCCAAGATGGATCAGTTCGATCAGTTCGTTCTTCGGCCCCGGCAGAAAAAGTGGCCAGAATGACATGCAGACCAAATCCTCTTGACCTGGTCACTTGGCATTCCATGGCATTCCCCAATCTGACAAGTACTGATATCTGTGCATCACCGAAGGGTACAAAAAAAGGGTCTGAGTTCATTGCAGAGCGTAGTCACGGATGACGTATTTGCACCTCGAGAATCAACAGCAACAGCGACGGAGTGGATTGGCGTCATCCGCGCTGTTCTCTGGCGCTGGGATTCCCACCCACCAAGGAAGCCCAGTTGGGCTGCGAGCGACGCATTTGTCGCCCAGTACCTTCGGATCAAACGTCCAAAAATTCTGGTTGGTGGTTGAGCCACCTGAGAAATATGAAAGTCAGTTGGGATATGTTGGGATTATGAAATTCCCAATATATGGAAAAATAAAACATGTTTCAAACCACCAATCAGATCTGAAATCAGCTGATCTCAACATCTGAGAAGTTCCTGGCAGGTGATCCATCACGTGATCTCTCACTCCAGGTCTGGGGTTCTGGCACACCCCATTTTTCTGTGCTGGGGTATTCAACTTCACCTTAGCAACATCCCAAAACTTGATGAGCTGGCGTGGATTCCAAAGATTTAAGTCCTGGGTAGCTGACTCACAACCTTCTCTTCGCCTCAGCATTATCAGCATTCCTAGCAAAAGACCACACTGGAGTAGTAGTAGACAGTTCGTCGAATTCCAAAATCTTCCAAAGAATTTGAGTAATAACCTGGTGGATCTCCTGATGGTCAACATATGCCACCTGGTGGATCCACATATATATATAATTTCAATGCCATCTTCTGCCTTGGGCCGTGGCTGCCTTGACTGCCCCGGCTGTCGGTCTTTGTTACCGACTCTTCTGCGAAGTCCAGGTATCCTGGCATAGGGATAGGGACTGGCAAAGTTTTAATTCAACACATAGGTATATTACTATACAGCATTATATGTTATATATATATTATATATATATGTGATATATAATCTATTATACAGGTATTATATATATATGTATCATCTATAATATACAGGTATTATATTTATATATAATCAAATATGATAGTGCCTAGTGCATAATTATATATAATTATCATAATTGTGCACATATCCCAAGATGGGTCCTAATTATTGCCATAAATTGAACTATTTTTTTACCAAGTGATCACGTGCCAATCACAACAGCGCCAGGAAGGCTTCGCCCACCATAGGCCAAGCAAAGCAGCGCGCTACCCCCGAAGGCGATAGCTTGCCCTACAAAAGCCCAGCGCCAAGAATAGCCGGCGTTGACCAATTCCTGGACATGTCCGACATGTCCAAAAGCAGTCAATGATAGAAAAAAGGTTTCAAGAGCGGAAACTCATGTGGCACTTCTATGCACTTCTTACTTCTTGACATTCTGAGATATGGATGGAAATTCATGACTCTATATGTATGTATGTATGTATGGATGGATGGATGGATGGATGGATGGATGGATGTATGTATGTATGTATGGATGGATGGATGGATGGATGGATGCATGCGTGCATGCATGTACATATATGAATGCAGCAAAATAAGTCCCAGTCCTGCGCCAGAATGAAGCCCACGTTCTCTCCCAAAGGGACCATTGCGTGCAGGATGGCATTCCAAACCTAAATTCAGCAAGGCATCTGAGCAAACAAATGTCATTCAGAATTGCCAAGGTCTGGACATTCCAGTTGTGGCTTCCATGGCGGGCCAGCCACTCCTGAAGCCAACGCCAGCGAATGCCATCAGTAACCTACGAGTTCCATCCCGCTCAATGCGCCTGCAAGTATGGAAGGAAAGGTGCTTCAAAGAAGCCAACCAGAAAGCGAACCTTGACACAGTGACTACACGCATCTACTTGCCACTTGGTCGCCATGGAAAGACTCTTCAAGCACGATGAAAGCATCTCTGAAATCGAAACTACTTGAGAATACAACGAAACCATCTGAAACCCTGTGAAATCAGTCCATATTTCATTAGTTTTCATAAGTTTTTATATCTTCATCTATCTTCATATAACATAAATAAATAAATCAATCAATAAATAAATAAATACATAACTATATTATATATATATATTATATTTATACATCTTCAAATATATCTTCCTTCTCTTCCCTTTTTTCAAAGGAGGCATCCAAGTTCGGCACCGCGTAGATCTGGTGCAGCGTGATACCCGGGATTGTCATCAGCAGCATGGCCACGACATCCAGCACAGTGCATACCGCGACCACGTTGAACTCCCCGAAGGTCCTGCGTTTGTGTTGGTTGAACCAGGCTTGAAAAAACACTAAGATCTGGTTTTAATATGTTTTAATATGTTTATAGCTGGGAAAATCGAATCTATTTTGATTAGGGCCATCTATACCATGGCGAACTGTGAAAAATAACCAGAGGGTAACATCAAATGCACATACTACATTGAGTAAATGTTGACTAAATGACTAAATCCTGATTTTTGCATCGTTTTCAACCCTTTTCCCTACACCATGAGTCACCAAGTCCAGAAATTGCCAAAGGCTTCCGTCCTGATCGCCCAAGGGGTCAGAGGCAAACCCAAGCAAACGCCCATCATCACCCACCTTAGCCAGGTGCCAGGAACACAATGACGAGGAATCGCAGAATCCACCCCAAAAAAAGGAAAAAACCAATCAATGCAGCGAAAATTGAAGAGCAATCTCAACTTTCGAGAGTTGAGACAGTTAAGCCTCGACTTTCGAATCTTTCGATCAGCCAAATCATTATAATTATTGAACATGCTCCGTCAAACCAAACATGAGAGGCTCCCATTCCCAACAAGACACAGCTGACCAAACCTGAGGTTCCAACGATCCGAGGGCCAGGTTCATCGCTTTAGAATTCCTGTGTTGGGCGGCATGATATGTTTAAAATTTTGCCAGACTATTGTAATGGATAAATGGATATTAACATTAACATATCATAATTACATATCATTAACATTCAAATCATTCAACAGACATCAATAGATCCATTAACATTTAGAACACTTCTATAATATCTATGGATAGTCTATTGTATTAAGCCATCCATTTTGACCTAGCCCCAATCAGGGCCTGCCGTTTTTTTGTCTGTTTCCTGAGGTCAGCACCCTGGCAATGAAACAGCAACACCGATGTTCGAGCCGTGCCCGAACTGACACGAAAAGAAGAAGACCAGGATCAGGACATAGAGCACCAAGGAGTCTCGCTCCCTGCGTCACGGCAAGACACAAAGGGACCTGAATGGATCTGTATGGACCTTTGCTTTTCGAAGAATACATGGAAACACATTGAAGAACTATGTCGTTAATGTCATCTGGTCTGGGTTGTCTCATATAGATTCATATAGATTCAGTCTCTCCAGTACAAGAACTTCAAGTGTAAAACAAGTTCTACAAGTTACTTCTGGCGTTCTCTCTTTTCGTGCTCGAAACTTGGCAAGAAAAACTTGGCAAATTCGCCCGAAGTCCAATGGTGATCCCGTAGATAAAAAGTTGATCTCCAGTCCGTCTCCCGTGGCAAGTCCAGGCCTCTTTTTGTTTGTTCTCTCATCCATCCACGACATGTTTGTACTTGCCATTCCCCAGAAGACGTCAAGACACTCTGTTCTGGATTTCGTTGCTGGAAATTCCCAGGTCTGTGAGCATGCAAAGTCTAGATTTGATACCAAACTATTCCAAATAATCTTGGAATCTTTCAGAATCCCAACTTGTGTCATGTTAGGGAAGGTTCCATGTTTTTGCACAGCGAGATTGCAGCCACGACTTTTCGCCAGGCCTTTAGCCAACAGCACAGCGAAATGGCTTCATATAATCACGGCCAGGTTTATGTCATGACAGCAGGATGTTGATCTTCGCCTTGTTGCTAGTGGCAGTCCAGGATTCATCATATTCATACTGCTCCCAAACGTAGCTCGATTCAAATGATGCATTCATGCGTGAAGCCTGTGAATTCGACCAAACTATCCAAAACTCAATAGAACATCATCATTTAGTTTCAACATTTTTAAACATCAACATCACTGGGCCGGACCCTTGGTGATCCATAGTGGTAATCTGGTGGTCCTGTGATCGTTGTGACTGTGCGGCCCAGCCCTTTTTGCCGTCGCCAACGCGTTTCCGCAACCGACTTTGTCGGAGGTCCAAGGCGCAAGCCTCGCCGAGATACTATTTTTTCCATTTGCAAAAAGACATTGATGGCCATTTAGGCCATTTTATGGCATGTTTCATCCTTTTCTGATTTTATGATTTTATGGTATGCTTTTGAGATAGGTACTGTTAATTACTGTCATACCTTGCCATACATGATTTATTAGATTGTTCGCATGAGATGTTTAGAACATATCATATATTATATGAATGCACATATACGTGCAGTTGTCAAAAAAACGTATGGGGTATCATTAGGGATTCCTTTAGGGCATGTTGACCTGGATTGATGATCATCTCCCAACATGACATATACAGGGTTTGACCCTGGCACATATGAGACCTGACATGGTAAACTCCCAAGGAAAATGCTGCCCAAAGAGGGATCCAAAGCAGCTGGGTCCTGTGGTTTTGGCAATGACTTGCGCAAGCAGTATTAGCTAATGTATGCATAGTATTAGCTAATGTTAACTCTGTCCACTCGGCTGGCTCTTGCAAACCAGCATGCCTTTGGCATGCGTCTTCTCAGAGAAATCATGAAACAAACGGCGCAAGTGGTCTGCGTCTTGTGAGAACACCACTGCACTGCACTGTGTCCATCTTGCGCTGTGAGCCCCGTCAGTGCACGATGGCACCAATCACAGCACAGGTGCGACATGCGCGACCTTTTTGAGCACACAACGTGCAGGAGACGTGGAGTTTAACTGCAGGGGCAGTCTCTGCACCCACACGGCCCATACGCCTGCAAAACCACAAACGAAAATGTGTCTGTTTGTGCTTAGAGCTGTCCCTTGCGGCCCCGACAATGGTGAAATGCTGTTTGAAAAACTTGGACCCGTGCGGCCGCCTTCGCACGTGCAAAGTGCTCTGGGGACCTGCAGCTTGTGGCCGCATGGCAGGGGAGCATGGGCGAAGCATTGTTTGATCATCGGAAGCTTTGTGTTTTGCAGGTTGCAAACAATGTGATTTGATTGCCAAAATCAGTAGAACACCGCCTCCCCTATCCTTACACATCATTTCTTATGAAAATACAGGAACAGTTGACGTATGGTCGTGTAGCCTGCAACGTCTAAACAAGCTGTGCCCCGGTGCCCCGGCCTACTTTTCTTCCTCTTGAGAATATCCGCCTGCAAGGATCACGGTGACGTTGAGACGCTGAGGCCATCTGAGGCCATCTGAGGCCATCTGAGGCCATCTGAGGCCATCTGAGGCCATCTGAGGCCATCTGAGGCCATCTGAGGCCATCTGAGGCCATCTGAGGCCCTAACCCAAGGGAGGTAAGCCCAGGTCGCCAAGGATTTCATTGATCCTGCCCGGAAACTGCGCAACATGCACGTGCTAATGACCACTTATCTGGTTTTGGGAATCTAAAGACTCGAAAGTTGTGGTTCAAATAAGTTGAAACTTGTCATTGATGCGCCTTGTTTTCGCAGCAGGTTCAATTTCAACATCCTCAAGCAGGTCCAACATCTTCTCTATGCCTCACGCGTGTCGAAATCACGAGGCTTACAACGGCGCAACAGCTTCCAACCGCTGCCTACGTCTTTGAAGCGGTCAACCTGGCTTGAAGCGATCAAAGATGTTTCCCACATTGTGCCACTTTGTTCTATCTGTTTCGATCTTAGCCTTTCCTCCTTTCCTGCCTTTCCTGCTCTTGCTAAGGACAGTCTCTATCTCTCTTTCTCTTTCTCTCAGTGTCCTTCACTGATTTCATTTTTGATTATCAAGCAGTCTTGACACAATCACACCCGAAACCGCCAACGTTGTCTCCTGTTGTCCGGTTTCCAGTCATCCAAGCCTTGTGTTTGAGTTCATGCTTGGTGACAGCGGTATTTCGCATAACCACCATGCGCGTCCTCAGCGCAAAGTCTAACTCCGGAGCGAAAAAAATTCAGTTGAGCCAAACCTGATGGGAATGGCTTAGCCAATGACCTTTTAAATTCTTAAATACCCTTAAGCCATTGAACATATTGAACCTTGCACCTCCAATTCTGCCAGGGCACCTATCAGCTTCAGCTTTCTGATCCTCCAATGCCTGCAGCTCATTGGAGCAAAAATGGCAGCCGAAAACAGGAAAAATCTGCAGCCGGCCTGCGCTCTTTGACGAACCGCCAAGAGATGCTCAATTTGCTGGTCAACAGAGTGCGCATGTGCCTCATGGATCCAACTCGCACGGCAACTGGTGAAGTTCTAACACTTTTTGTCTTTTTTGCGTCTCTATTATAACAAGGTTGCAGATTCAGATGTGAATGCAGTTGCCCTTCTGATAGCCATAAATGCTAGTGAGAATCCAATCTAAGCGCATGCAAAGAGAATCCACATGGTCAACACACAGGAAACACAGACCTTCAACACACCAATTTACTTATCACTTGACTATCAATCTCCAATCTCCAAGCATTGAACATGACGGTTCTGTGAGCCATGAAAGTAATTGAAACTGATATCATCTGATATCCCTGATTTACAAAATCTTCTTACATCTATTCTTCAATCAGAGCACGCCTGAGCCACAGTTTTTAACTGTTTTCCCGCTTACAGTTGGATGGAGTTCTTTTTCAAGTGCAAATGTCTCTATAAAGCATGTGCTCCAAGTGCAATTGTCCACAAAAGACCATGAATGGTCACTTTTTGAAGTGGATAGGAACGGATTTTTTGAAAACACTCAGGCTGCAGCGCGTCGCAGTCTTTCACGGTTTTCCGCGGCCAGGGCTGCCTTAGAAACAGCCAGGTGTTTCATGAGTTTCAGCAGCCTCATTGGGCAAGCGAATGCCGCAAGTGGAAGAAAACCCGTGTGCTGCCAGCATTTCATTCTGTTCAGATTATGTTGAAGTGCTGCTTCGCTTTTTGTCCGAATCAGTCTCCCAAGAGTAAGTGTTCCAACAGTGTCAAACATCTGTTGACGGTTTTTGTTTCCCTGGTTTTTCTGACAGAAAATCCCTATTTTTCCTCAGCAAACCGCACATCAAACCGCACATCTCCAGAGGATCAGCTGAGTTCCGAGACGAAGTGCTCTGCGTCCTCACGGGCTCTAAGGAGCTCTGGCCTCTCCCTTGGTCGGAGCCTGGCATCGATCCAGGAACAGTAGAATCAGATGCAGATATATGCAGATAATGAAGAACATGATTTTTATGATATCCAATGATATCCAATGATATCCAATGAGATGATGATTGATGATGATCCAATCTATCCATTGATATCAGATAAATATAGATCAATGATTGATATCATTGATAAATGATGATAAATCTGTGGATCTCATGGATCATGTGATGGATTTCATGGACCTCATGGAGGGAACCTCGACGTATGAACGTGACCCGTTGCAAACAACTTGCCGCGGCCGACGTTTCTGAGGCTGACCGCTGCAGACTCCTGCAGAAGTTCATCCATCATTTCGATCTATTTCGATCATCAACTGCACTCACAGATCCTAGGAATACACTGGAATACACTGGAATACCGGGAATTGATGATGATGGATCATGATGGATCCTCTTATGTCAAATATAAGGGATGGGTACATCGGGTACATCGATTGTGGTGGGAATCCAGCCACCTGGACTCCCAGTTTCTTCGGAACTCTTCATGTTCTCGTTCTCGGTCTCGGATCAGATTTTCATACCTGCGATGCACCAGTCATCGCACCAGAAATCACTCCGCACATCTCTTCTATGCAGCTTCTGTGTTTCTGCACCTTTACCCACACTTTGAGCTGTTTGAGATACAGTCAGCAGGAAGAGTCCAAGGAGAACCACACAGTTATTCCAGTTTTTGACTGCAACAAAGACCTCGCAAGTTGCTAAGTCATGAGATTCACCGACTTTTCATGGGGCATGAATCAGCAAATGTTACCTGTTTGGTGCAGCCTCAGCACATTCCACAAATCGTCATTGTGGATGATCATTCTGAAAGATAGACACATTTGATACCGCATGATATCACATACAACAAGCTGGGAATATCTAGTCTGGTTGGTGGTTTCAATCCCTCTGAAAAATATGAGTCAGTTGGGATTATGACATTCCCAACTGAATGGAAAGTCATAAAATTCCATGGTTCCAAACCACCAACCAGATCATATATACCCTCTGGTAAACTAACATAGCTATGGCAAATGGCCCATAGAAATAGTTGATTTACCCATTAATAGCATGGTGATTTTCCATAACTATTAAAAATGCATTTTGTTGACGACTCCGAATTGTGCCTGATGACGAAGGCCTTTCGCTTCTTCTCATTGTCAGTCTGAGACCGCGGGAAGCTGATGCTCAGATGCCGATCTAAATTGATGCCAGTGATATCCGTTTAGATACCATAACTATCAGTTTAGATATCACTATACAGATACCACTTATCAAATACCAAACAGTGTGGTATCCACACTGCATATTCCAATATACCATACAAATACCATACAGATACCATAACTATCCGGCAAACACCATGAAATGAAACATGTTATGCACCGCTACCCGGCTGGCGCCTTGAACTTCAGAGTCTTGGCCAAGCCCTTCTCCTCACGGCTGGCCTGGGCCTCGGAGAAGTCGATGATTTGGGGCAGAAACTGCCAAAATATATAAACATATATAAACATATGAAGAAAAACAATACACAACACATGCCAATCATCAGAAATCAGTCAGGAATCGGATCTTCAATGATAATCAATGATTAGTCAATGAATATCAATGAATATGAATATCAATGAATATCAATGATAAATCAATGAGAATCAGGAATGAAACAAGACAGGGCCTTCTTGTGCTTCACCCTCGCTTCGTCATATTTGTCTTCAATGGATGCCTGCCAGACGAAAGCGAATACACACTGCTGTGCTTGTTTCGCCACCTCCACACCTTGATTGGAGACAAAAGGTAGGGAAGACAGGAAGAAAACCGAAGAAAACAGAAGAAAACAAGAAGAAACATGGAATGCCTGTTGAACGTCCATACCGGGTTCCCGGTAAGAGAAACACAAGTCACACCATTGGGTTTCCGTGAGTGAAAAAAAGCAGATGGCGAGATGAGGGAGATCATTGGGAAAGGATAGCAAGGAGATGCAAGGAGCATGGGGATAAACGCGGATAAACGTGATGCTGAAGACAAGCGCTGAGCATGGTAATAGTATGTAATAGTGCGGATGAGAAACGGTCTTGAGTCTTGATGATCATGATTATGATTATCACTTATCACTGTTATTTGTTGATGGTCATGGATGCAAACGCAAGGACGCTCAGGACCAGAATGATCTCTATATCTTCAGTGGTGAACAGACCCATTTCAACTTAAACATCATCCAGCTGTCGGAAATATCGTGAAATTTCATGAACTATCATCAGATACTATCATCCATGTTTGAAGTCCCCAACCAGGACATTTACCAAAATTACGATCGCTGTTTGCCGGGCTGATAGCTCTACCATGCTCCACCTTTAATATGATTCTGCAGCATGGTGGAGCATGGTGGACCCATATGCTGACCATGTTTGAACCATATGATATACATCATGATATATCATG
>Ga0126342_10013492_pt1 | contig 14468 bp, 10 predicted proteins | sample Cyp1metagenome_FD_92528 | JGI IMG/M metagenome (GOLD analysis project Ga0126342, IMG submission 92528) | Coral microbial communities from Lord Howe Island, Old Settlement Bay, Australia - Cyphastrea 1 metagenome | ecosystem: Host-associated > Invertebrates > Cnidaria > Coral ... | reverse complement strand
CTTTTGACAGACCTTGTCAAAACATAAAGACCTACTGGAAATCTCAAAAAACTATGTATTGGCTTTACCATTGCTGGGGTCTGGCTTTATAGATAAATTATTTCATAATTTATCTTAAAGTCTGATCTCATAGGTATAGGCTTTACAATGGGCTTTTGAATGAGGGTAAGTGTATAGTTTGTTGTTTCAGTTTTTGGTATAGTCTATTTTACAATCTATTGTATTGCTTATGGTGTTTTGTTTTTTTTGTTATATGGTTGTTTGTTATGGTTTATATTTTTGTTTTCTATAAGGTGTTGCTCCCCTGTCTTTAGTATTTACCCCATAGAATTTTGTTGTATCATAATCTGGGCGGGTAGATAGGAAAGACGGGATTGCCCTAGTCTAACTATATCATATTACCAGATATGTGTCCTTAACAAAGAACCAATTCGAGTCGTCGAAACGCGAAACGCAACCGTCCTCAGCCAGAGCCAAGGCTTCGCGAACGGATCCCGCGTCAGATGCCTGGCAGCGGCACCACGAAGCCATCGTTAACTGGGAAGAGATGGCCGTAGAATAGATATGCAATGGGATGAAATGGAATATAATTAATGGGATAATTGTGGGCTGTATATATATATATATTCTTATTATTTTTTTTATTATTATGATTATTATTGTTATGATTATTATTGTTGTTATTATTATTGTTATTATTATTATTATCATTATTATTATCATTATTGTTATTGTTATTGTTATTATTGTTATTACTATTATTATTAATAATTAGTTACTGTATTATTATTACATATTATTATTATCATTATTATTATCATTGTCATTATCTTTATTGTTATTGTGTGCATAGCATACTTGGTATCGAATTGTATATACCGAAGATACGGTTGTTGTACGCTTCTATGTGGTTCCAATTTCAAACCACCGCTTCTATGGTTTCCTCAATTATAAATCTCCACTATGACCATTACAATAACAGTGTTCAACAATTTCTGTCGCTTATACTCGCTGGTTAATAGGGATTCTGCAGATTCTCTCTAAGTTGATTGTGATAATCGCAAATAGATTGGTTAGTATAATCCATGAACTACTCAATTGCGATATCTTGATCCTGGGGATGCCCTATTTTCGTAGGCAATCCGATATGGGATTACGTTCTGTGGAATCCATCATGGGGATGTAACTCACCAGCTTGATATCATGTTTGGATATGTCCAACTTCAATTTAAAAAATGAATTGCTACCAAGTTGGATAGATAAATTTAGTGTGTTGCGTTTGGCCATGACATTAATAACATAAACTAAGTTACCATGGCTATCCTCCAATTAGTGTGGGATGCCATGAGCCAAAAATAGACATGACCAATGCCCACATAATTTGATTGTCTCCGACGTGTCTACCGACGTTTCAATTCAAAAACATGAATACAAACTATGATTCCCATCTGGTTGGTTGGTGGTTGAGCCCTACCCCTCTGAAAAATATGAAAGTCAGTTGGGATTATTATTCCCAACATATGGGAAAAAAAAACATCTGGTTGGTGGTGCAATAACCATCTTGAAAAATATGAGTAAATGAGAAGGATTATTCCATATATGAAATGGAAAATAAGATTCATGTTTGAAACCACCAACCAGCCATGGGAATGCCGGCTGAAATTAAATTCCGAAATGCCACTGGATGGTTCCACCCGATGAAAGGATCTTTAAAATGCACAAAAATGCACGGGGCCAACTCCAATCAAAATCCGGAAACGTACTGGTGCACCATCTCTGTTCTCTACCTTCCAGTGACATGGTCATCGTGGACCCCCGATTTGGTAATCAAACGTGGCTAGCTGGGAAATCCACAGAAGTTTACAGCTGGGAAAATCAACGAACTAAATGGGGATTTGTCCAGCAAGACATGTTTGAGGACACCGGAGGGCAAGTATGGTTGGTTAATGTTGGTTATATTTCCCATTAAATCACCATTGAATCACCATGAAATCCTGTTGCCTGGGTAAAACACCCATCCTGTTGCGAGTTGCCAAGCAGCCGTCCAGTTCGCTCCAGAGCTGATCAGCAACACCCACCTGGAAGATTTTCCCGGCGATCAACCCGTATAGTTATACAGGGTGGCGCTCCATAGTGAGCTAAGTTGGTTTAGAAGTCCAATAACTAAGTACAGGCTGGTGCCCCAGTTCGGAATCGCTAAGTTGGTGCAAAGAAGTCCAATTTCACTATGGGTTTTTCTTGGTGATATATCTATAGTTAAACAATGTTAAACATATTATACCCTCTGGTGAACTAACATAGCAATGGAAAATCACCATTTTTGATGGGAAAATCCACTATAAATAGCCATTTTCCATAGCTATGTTAGTTCACCAGAGGGTAACCCATTTATAACTGGGGGAGGGCACCACCTTGTAGCGGATTTGCTGGCCAGGCTTGATGCCATCCTGTGATGAGGCCCAGGCCATCCAAGTTGACCAGCCCAACTACCCTCTGGTTATGTCAAAATAGCTATGGGAAAATCACCATTTTTAATGGGAAAACTCACGATAAATATGGTTTATGGTAGATATAACTATGGTTCATGGGGGTTATTTAATGGTTTACTAACAGTTCGCTATTGAAAAATGACCATAGAAATAGTTGATCTGCCGAACTTGAAAATGGTGATTTTCCAGTTTGCTATGTTAAATTACCAGAGGGTAACATCAACTAACATGGACCCTGCCTGAAATTTAAGGCTTGGATGACTATGACCAGTCTGACCACTTGCCTCCCATTTTCTGGACCTCGAAAACAAATGCCCCATGTTTGTTGCTTAAAGTCCCCATAACCTCTCCGACCATGCGTGAGTCACATTCTGCATCAAGATTTTTTCGGAAGGATGATGATCAAATCATGATGAAAAACACCATTCTGTCATTGGTTCCATTCATTCCATCATCCATTTACAGACATTTTCCATGATGACTCTTGGGTGAAGTCAAAATGGAGGTCCCCCAAGGACGGGACATGTGTGTTGCTTTACAAAACCATTAAAAATAGCTATAGCAAAATATCTCCCTAATCAACTCCACAGTTAACCAGTGTTAACCAAGTGATGTTAGCGTCAACTTAGCTATGGCAGCTATGGTAAACAAGAAATTCACCTTGTATGACACCCCAAGGTAGGTTGTATCCCATTCTGTCCCAGTTAGATCCCCATTCAATCACCATTCAATCTACCCTCTGGTAAACTAACATAGCTATTGAAAATGACCATTTATAGTGAGTTTTCCCATTAAAAATTGTGATTTTCCATAGTTATGTTAGTTTACCAGAGGGTAAATTAGTTCATATCCCAGAATATCCCTTGTAGAATTCCCATGGTATCCTACTTGGGATCCCATTAATCCCATGAAATATCCTTGGTTGTTGGTTGAGTTGACCTACCCCTCTGAAAAAAAGATGGAGATATTAGTCAGTTGGGATGATGAAATTCCCAATATGATGGGAACGTCATAAAAGTCATGTTCCAAACCACCAACCAGTATCCCCATTTAAATTCCCATTGTATCCTACTTCAAATCCCATTATATTTCCATTTAAATTCATGTTTGATCTGGTTGGTGGTTTCAACCCTCTGAAAAAAATGAAAGTCAGTTGGGATGATGACATTCCCAATATATGGAAAGTCATAAAAGTCATGTTCCAAACCACCAACCAGTATCCCCATTTAAATTCATGTTTGATCTGGTTGGTGGTATACCTACCCCTCTCAAAAATATGAGTTCGTCAGTTGGGATTATTATTCCCAATGTATGTTTGATGGGTTTTTCAACCCAAATTCTTCTCCTTTTCCACGTGAAAAAAGGCCTCCCCCCACCTGGTCTCCCTTCCGTCCAGGAGTTGGCTCCAGGGACCACGGCAGCCCTGCGTCCTCCGCCAACCTGGAGCTACCGACCCTCAGTGGCCATATTTATTCGGCCTGGCTAACATACCGTTCAGTTGCCTTATAAGTGGCTGAATTCTATGGTTTATGGTAGATATAACTATGGTTAATGGGGGTTATAATGGTTTACTAACAGTTCGCTATTGAAAATGGCCCATAGAAATAGTGGATTTACCCATTTATAGCATGGTGATTTTCCATAGTTATGTAAACGTTTACCAGAGGGTAACATCGCTATTGATTCAATAGCCATTGAAATACTGGTTGGTGGTATACCTACCCCTCTGAGAAATATGAGTTCGTCAGTTGGGATGATGACATTCCCAATCTATGGAAAAAATAAAAATGATCCAAACCACCAACCAGAAATAGTTGATTTACCTATGATCCTATTAACAATGGTGATTTTCCATAGTTATGGTATGTTATAACCAATGGCCATAGATTTCGGTGAATTACCGAACTTAAAAATTGGTGATGTTCCGTTTAGCACGCTGTTACAGTAGTTTACCAGAGGGTAAGCGACATTGCTGGAAAGGATGTATCACTTATCATCGATTTAACTGTTTACGCAGTGTTTCAACCTCAAAAAATCGTATCCATTAAAAGCTGGAACGGAAGAATTGGGGTGTGTTTTTTTAACGTGCTGAAGATCTTGGAGGCCAAGACAAACTGAGGCGTATTTCTGACCCCTGCAAAGCCACTAGCATCGCCACGGGGAATCAGCATTGTTCATAGGTGAATCATCGAACTAAATACGCTAAATGGATCTACCCTCTGGTTGTTTAACAGTTCGCCATGGTTAAGCCACGGCCCATAGAAATAGATGGTTTACCTATCAATAGCATGGTGGATCTTTCCATGGCGAACTGTGAATGTCATAACCAGATGGTAAATGGATCTCAATGGGCCATATGTTTCCATATGTTTCCATATGGGGATGGGTCAAAACCCTGGTACCTAGTGAACTCCAAAATAGCTGGTAAATGGATGTTCATCCCACTCAAAATGGTATTTTCATAGGTATTGATCCATGGCTATTTAACAATTTCCGGATGATCACCAGGAGATTCCGACTGGATCCAGGCTCCTGGAGCTCCAGACCTTTCGGTAAGGCACCGATCTCAGGAAGACACGAGATCCTGGGTTTGACCGTCAGGGTCCGGTCGCCCAAGAAATGGAGGTGTCCTAAGTCACCGGGGTACCCCCAAATCATCCAAGTCACAAACGACCATGAAATAGTATTGAAACCCATGGTGACGACTGGGGATTCCCATTTTGGGAAGACCCCCAAATATCTTCTTGGTGGATAGTCAATGTTCCGCTTATTTCCTCAACATTGGTTTCTTAGCTTGTCGTAGTCGTTCACAAGTGGTGGAAACGGGGCACCCATTCATATATGCTTATATTTTGGCCTAGACTTGCGGCAGATATCATATCGTATATTGACAATGAAAGTCACAAATTGTTAAACTAAAGTTTTCATCACATTATAGAGGCAATACTAATAATGCCACTAATCATCATCATCATCATCATCATCATCACCATCATCACCATCGTCATCATCATCATCATCATCATCACTTTGATCATCATGACTCATCGTCATCGTCATCGTCATCGTCATCGTCGTCATCATCATCATCATCAGAAGGTATATCAGCAAACATATGTGTATATATATATATACACGTATATCTCATTCCTCCATTCATCCATGATGTATGTGAGTTTCTCAAAATGAAGGGTCCCCAAGTCACCATGAGTGTTTCAATACCATTTGATGGTTGTTTGTGACTTGGATGACTTGGGGTACCCCCATGACAAAAGGGAAACCTCCACTTGATATCATGGGGATCATGGGAATCCAACGGGAAAAATATATTACTGGTTGGTGGTTGACCTATCCATATGGTTAATAGTGCTTAATAGTGGTTAATAGTGGTTAATGATGGTTAATTATGACTGGTTGGTGGTTGACCTACCCCGCTGAGAAATATGAGTTCGTCAGTTGGGATGATGAAATTCCCAATATATGAAAAAATAAAAAATGTTCCAAACCACCAACCAGATTATATACAATGTGGAGATATCATTGAAAAAAACAAATCCAGCATTTTCCAGCAAGCCACGCTTGATCACCGGATGGTAAATTCATTAATTAATCTTATGCCTGTTCCATATTTTCCCACCATTATCACAAGATTCTCCCTATTAAACCACAACAAACCTCCATTTACAGGGGATTTCCCCCAAAAAAACATCTTTAAACCCCATCAAATCACCATAAATCACCAGTTTTCATCGGAAAATCATGGATTTTCCCTGCCATTCCTCCATTCATCAACTATCTCAACCGCATCCGCCGAGCCACACCAGCACCTCCTCCGCCTCCTCCCAGGCGTCAGCGGCGACGCGAAAAGCGGCGCCGCCGGAACTGACGTCGGCGTCGAGGCGGCGGTGGAGGTAGAGCCTGCAGCATTTGTGATGTGTATATGTTGTATATTATATATAAATATATATATATACTGTATATATATATATATCTATATATGTATGTCCTGTATACTACTTCTTTATATATATTTTGTATAAATATAATACATATATATATACTACACATATGTGTGTGTTTATGTATGTTTGGATATGTTTGGTGATACCTTGAGGCAACAATCACGACCTTGTGATGGCGATGGGATACTATTTTGATACCCTGACATTAGACCATCAAGGTGTGGCCAGGTTCGCCAGGTGACAGAAAACGCGGTTTTGAACCTGAAATAACCGCCCTATATGGGGGTTTCCACAAATCGGGGTACCCCAAGCTCGCTAGATGGTTTATTTCCATGGAAAATCCCACTCTAAAATGGATGATGATAAAAATTGGGGTACCCCCATGACTTCGGAGACCTTCATCTTCATCCATTCAACAAGGACTACTCCGCCAACATCTTTTTTCATATTTCTCATTCTTCAACAAGCCTGAATCAAACAATATATAGTGGGTTTTTCTAAAGGGATATTTTTTGGGATATGTATACCTGATTATACCTGGAAACTTTTGATATCATGCCCTTATTTGTCCTTTGCAAATTGGGACTCTTGGGACACCAAGCGGGTCAAGCGGACAGGTCACATGAGTCGATAAATAGGCCAATGGCTGAAGAAGAGGTCAGCGTAGTCGTTCTTCCCCTTGGCTGACGTAGTCGTGGTTTCAGAAGGAACGGCAGATGTGCGTTTTAAACAAGGGCAACGAAAAGGGAAAACCTGACCCAAGACTCAAGATCCAAGTAATCCAACTAGAGGCCCATTTAAAAATATAGTTTTAATATATGTATATATATATATATATATATGTGTATGTATATATATATATACATATACATATATATCGTTCAATGAATGCTTGGGTTCATTATGGCTCATTGGAAATTTCTTCACACACCAGCGAAGAATTAGATACTCTCGAACCAGATGTTTAAGGCTGTCGAATTGGAGGCCTCAATACTGACCATCGCTGATGGGGCACGTAATACTTTATCTAGATTGCGTTCGAACCATCAACCATGGTTAAAAGCCAATAAATATCGAGTCTGCAATTCATCCCAACTTAAAATTCCTCCAAACACCAATACTAATCATGAAGTATCTCAAAACTCATCGCAAACATCATCCCAAGATCTCTTAACTCGCCCTGCTTCCAACTCCGCAGCATTTCCAGATGGATTGGGCTGAAAATAGGGTGCCCCACTCCATCCTTTGGTTTATCATCATTTTCCTTATCAAAATTACCTAGTTGGTGGTTGACCTACCCCTCTGAAAAATATTGGTCAATTGGGATTATTATTCCCAATATATGGAAAAATCAAAAATGTTCCAAACCACCAACCAGTTACCATTTGGATGTTTCAAAATCTGAAGAAAAGCTCAAGAAGATAGTTGGTTATTAATATATCCCAGAATTCTCCCATTACTAATATTAACCACCAACACTTGTTGGTATATATTGTTGGTATATCTCAATGATTGTGAGTAATATTGTTACTTAAAGGTTATCCCCTGTACTGTTAGTATATATATATGTATATTGTTGGTTATATCCCAGCTGCCAACCAACATAAGGGCGTATCTGCAAATGATACCCCACAATCACCCAAACACCAATATTTGATCATAATTTCCCCATGCAAATGCCATTTTGGGGGTACCCTCTGGTAAACGTTTACATATCTATGGGAAATCACCATTTTTCATGGGAAAATCCACTATAAATGGGCCATTTTCAATAGCTATGTTAGTTTACCAGAGGGTAAACCCCATGTCCAGACATAGCCACATATCAACCACCGAGTTTCCACCCAACTCCTAAGCAATTCCTGCGCTGCTTCCATTGCCTCCCGTCGCGGAGCCGCCACTTGCAGAGTGGCAAGAACCAAATATGCGGCCACGCGGCCGAAAACCTCAGGCTGGGCGATTTCTGGGAAAAATGGAGGGCGAACTACCCTCTGGTTATGTCAAAATAGCTATTGAAAATGACCCATTTATAGTGGATTTTCCCATGAAACATGGTGATTTTCCATAGCTATGTAAACGTTTACCAGAGGGTACCCTCTGGGTTTTTAAGAGTTTTGAAAACATGCCCCATTTGCAGATGATCATATATAATGATGTTTTACCGTTTTACCTAAGGAAAAATGGTGGTTTTCCATCGCCACGTTATGTGAAAAACCAGAGGGTCATCAAAACTTGGCGGTCGAATCATCAACAAAATCGGAAGATCATCAAGGGCAGGTGGAAAACGATGATAAACCAAACAGATTTGATCGGAAGATCATGGAGTATAATGGCTGGTTGGTGGTTGAGTTTCAACCCCTCTGAAAAATGATGGAGATATTAGTCGGTTGGGATGATGACATTCCCAATATGATGGGAAAGTCATAAACGTTCCAAACCACCAACCAGATGGAATATGGTAGAATGTAATGGGGACATAGTGGCAATAGCTGGTGTAGATGGACGTTCATCACCCAAATTTGTGTGTTTCTTTTAAGGTTTTTAACCCATCCCCAAAAGGGATTATGTGACCAATGTATTCCAAGTTTTGTTTCCATGATAGGGATCACGAGGCTCTAAACCCTTCACACGAAAAACACATCCAGCATTTCTCTGACCCTAATTGCATGGTTTATGAGCATCCAGTTTCACCTCCATCGCATCCCTTATAAGATATTCCCATTACGACATCCGTTATCCTCATGTCAGTTTAATCCTACAATGTGAGGCCCCCAAGATAGCTTAGTTGGTGCAAATAACTCCAATAACTATGGTTTATGGTACTTATAACTATAGTTACTGGGGCGAATCTAAACCAACTTATAACTGGGCGGCCTCACATTGTACAAGATATCCCGATTATATACCCTTTATAGCCCCATTGTATCACATGGTCCCCATAGAATTGCTGCTTCCAACCAGAAAAACATGCTGTTGGGGTTCATCATCGCATGTCCATGGATGCCACATTCCCCAAGTCCACTCCAACGCCCTCCCGTTCAACCAATGGAACCAAACAATTAGCCATTACTTGAAATATGTATATGTAAATATATGTAATTATATTATATATATAATATATATATATATATATATACATATTAAATAGACACACCCATTTCTTCCGGTGAAATCCCCCAATTTTTTTTGCTAAAACCCAAGGCACCGAAGCCTGCGGTCGCTGCAGGTACTGCTGTGCCTCGGCCATTGGCAAGGGCAGCTTCAGATTCAAACGTCGCCGCAGCAGGCGCTGGAACTCCTGGTCGCCGAGCTGAGATGGGCTGTGGCGCAGCAGGGCTTTCTTTAAATGGGAGATCCCCCATTGAATGACATAATTTTGGCCCTTGAAAAATAATTACTCAGTTACGGTCCAATGACTTGGTTTTGGGGGGCCCCTATTTTGAGGAAACACCGGAAAACCTCTTCAAATATAAACGAACATATGTTCAAACAAAAACGCAAACTCTTTGGGATGAAAGTTATACTCTCATATTTATCCGATAAAATTGCGAACTATTTTTTACTTTATCCATTCACCTCCCATTGATCAAGATTTACCGGGCGATGACCATCTTACCCACTGGTGTTCTCAGGGTTGCAAACATCTGAGGTACTGCGGTGCCACCAAAAACGGGAGGACAACAAGCATGGCATCGCTTGGAAAAGCATCAAAACAATAATGGTACTGTCCTAAAATGGGGGATCCCAAAAATGGATGGTTTATGATGGAAAATCCATCTATAAATGGATGATAACTAGGGCTACCCCCATGACTAAACGGAAACCTCCACATGATTTTCAGGGCACAGCCCAGCCGGCGTGCCGGTTTTTCATATTAGTGTCATCCCATAGGAATCCTCCAAGGACTGGCTTAATCCATGGTTAAACCATGGTTCATCCACCTAGGGATTGATCTGGGTTAATCCAACTTGACCATGGCACAATATGGCACACATACCCTCTGGTAAACTAACATGGCTATGGAAAATCACCATGTTTAATGGGAAAACTCACTATAAATGGCCATGTTCGATAGCTATGTTAAATTACCAGAGGGTAGATCAAAATCAGCTTCCATAGGCTCAACTTCCACCCCACCGGGTGCCACCGTGCCACCGCACCTCATCCTCTGGGGTCATGGAGGCATCGCTCAGGGGCAAACGGCCCGGGAGCAACGACATGCCGTCGGACAGCAGGTAGTAGGCCGTCTTCTTACCTCGTGGTGACGGGGTGACGGAGATTGGATCAGCAAAACCTTGATCTATCGGTCTGAAGGCTGTCCACTGAGATATTGTTGGGAACCCAGAAGATGAATGAGTCATAATGAGTCTAATTATGGCGTGTCGGACCATCTATATTGGTCCAAGCGTCCAAAAAGTGAGTTTTGGCGGAATCATGACAAATGTGGCAGGAATTCCTATAGTGCGCCCCAAAGAGATGTGGAAGGAAAGGTGCGACCTCTCAATCTTCACCAGGTACTGTCTGATGTTTTCAAAAATTTTGGCACTGGAACATGGTTTTTACTAAGACACCTGTCCTCCATCTTTTCCAAAGAAACCATAAGGATGGGTTCCGCCAACGATGGACTTCAAAAAAGGCCAGGGTCACCGCAGGTCCCAGAGATTTTCCAGGGCACTATGTCCATAGAGGCGCTTCAAAATCATCTCCGCCCACTTCCCAGATTTCAGGAAGTCTTCCTCGAGACTTGAGCGAAAAAAAAGTCCGGTCTTAGGTGGGGTAACTAGTGGCTCATAACCCCCCGGTACCTAATGATCTAACATTATCTATAGATTCTATAGATATATCTAGCATGAAGCATTGAATTTTCATAGACTTCACCTAACTTTTCCCAGCAATTCTTGCTTGGTGCTTCCATTTTCAGTGATGCTGAAGAGCACCGATGTCATGAGCCATGACCTGACCTTTGTGGAAAATTGGGTGATCTCTCAGCCCATACCATCAATACATCACTGCTTGGTGGTGCAATGTGCCCATCTTGAAAAATATGATGGACTTCGTCAATGGGAAGAATTATCCCATACCCTCTGGTTATGTCAACATAGCTATTGAAAATTGCCATAGAAATAGTGGATTTACCCATTGGAAATGGTGATTTTCCATAGCTATGTTAGTTTACCAGAGGGTATATTATGAAACATAAAAAATGTTCCAAACCACCAAGCAGAACATGATTCGCATCACATTGTGAATCATCCAGTTTGTGTCCCAGCAGCCAGCGGGAGTTCTTCGAAAATGCTCCACATGGCATCAACGATGGACCCTTGGCAGCCCATTGGGATAGGCTGCACGGAGAGTGGGCACCCCAAAACGATGATCAAAATTGCATACAATGTGAGGCCCCCCAGTTATAAGTTGGTTTAGATTCGCCCCAGTAACTATAGTTATAAGTACCATAAACCATAGTTATTGAAGTTATAAACCAACTTAGCTATCTTGGGGGCCTCACATTGTAATCTTGGGGGTTGCTAGCCCATTTTTCTGGGCAGACCATGACAAACCCATGTTTTGTTGGCTGCATGTGGTATATGTGAAGAAATATGAATTAGTAGCATCCCATTGTATCCCATGGGGTGTCCCATCATATCCCGTCTAAAAACCCACATGATATACCATTATCTCGCCGTAAACTTGATGGGTTTACTCCCATGTATGTTGCCAACATCCTGGAAAATTGAGGTAAATCCACCATGCAGTTTATCCGATATGGCCGATATGGCTGGTCTGTGTTGAACCATGCCCACCTGCACAACACTTTCTCCCAACCGGGTGAGATATGTCTGTACCATTGCCGGTGTAAAAAAACGATGTCAGCGGCCAAGCTTCCCAGTTGAAAATTCGTATGGTTATGCACACATTGCCGCGGGAAATTCAGAACTTCCCATTGCTCAATCCAGTCCTCAATTCTGAAGGCCGGTCTCCACTCGGAGAGCTGGGTGGGTGCTACTGGTTGATTCTTATACATATATATATATATATAATTATATATATATACATAAAGAATCATAAAGAGTTAATAGTGACCCAAAAACCATACTTATTACTTGAGGAGTGTCTCGTTGCTGTGCTGGATTAGCAATACCTTAGAGTGTCCAGCAAAAACCTACTGGCTATATACGACATGATACGATTTGGGTATGGATCAAAATCCAGATAATCCAGGTACCATACCAGGTTCATCCCCCTACTCCGTCCCATGTCCAGACCCGATGCCGCCACAGGCACGAGGTTTGTAAAGGCTAAAACTCGGCTGGCCTCGCACGGAGAAAGTTTAGGGAGGAACTCATATTTGTTCTGAATTCATTTCCTGCAGTATTTCAGAATCGCGGAAGCCAAGATGATGCAAACATCGTAGATTTTCTGGCTCTTTCTGAAGTCTGAGGCCAAATTATGTACATGTCGTGATATGCTTCCCACTCCCTCATGTCAACTTGCTGCTCTCGCAGTTTCTGCCTAAGTTCTGTGAACCTGACCAACACCTGCACTTCTACCTGCGTAAGACACACCGTGTTTTAGCACCAACCCCCTTGAAATTATCCACCTGAAGGCTTAGTAACCCTTGAAGATGTTGGTGTTTCATGTTATATAAATTGTATGTGGTCAACCAAATTATGCACAAACCATCCCCCATGTTTTTAAACAAATGGTTGGTGTGTAAAAAAAAAAAAACAACCCCAGTCATGGTGTGTTTTTTTCAACAAAGGCTGCAGCCCAAGTCGCTACAAAGGGAATCTTGCACATCAGCTCTTTCCGCACTCTGGAGATCCTCAAATCAGCTTCACTCTGCTTGCAGAAAATGGGGGGAAGAACAGCTGTGGATGGATGTGGATGGCAACGCGAAATCCGAATCACCAGTTGATAGATTGTTTTTATATGTTTTTATCCCATTCTTTGGGATGGGTTTCAACCATCCGTTTGGTGGTGCAGGATTTCGCGTTGCCATCCACAGTATCACTGTAGAGATGAAATCTGAAATGATGACCATCTTAAGGGGACGAGTAAACCATACTTCAGGAACCGTAGAAAAAAAAAATCGTTCACTTAAGATGCCAAGATGGATCTTCATTCAACAAAACACCGCTCACCCTGTCAGCAGTTGACCATGCTGGCTCCCCCAGTCATGGCCAAAGCTTCGATGAACGGCTTTTCTTAGTTGGGTAGTATACATATGCCTTCATATACCCATTTGTGGCACAAGATCAAAGTATGTAAACCTACCCTTGACCAAGGTTCGATTGCATCCCCTCCCCTCCGCCCAGCGTCTTGTAGAAGGCATTGCTGAGCCAAAACTCCCGATACGTACGCTCTGCATTGGGATCCACGAACTTCCACACCTTGCGATGGCGGATGGTGGCTGAAATTTGGCAGCTGGGGTTGAAAATGGGTGTTTGGCAGCTGGGGTTGAAAATGGGTGTTTCAGGGCGGACCAAGCAAACAAGCAAACAAGTCTCAAACATGCTGGACTTTTGGGGCGACACTTCTTCGGATTTGGATTGATTTCTAGGGGGCGAGTCCATTGGTTTAGGGTCATTGTCGCACGGCTCGCAACTGGAACTTACAACCCTAAAAATGGAAACCATTGGAAACCCAGTTACGAGGGTTGAAATCACCTAATGTTTGTACTATGTCATATTCCCATTTGCGTTGATCATCCCCAACTTGTTGGTTTGTGGAATCAGCCACTTACCCCCCTGTCAACTAACATATATAACATAATTAGATACGGAAAGTCCACCATTAATAGATGACTTAACTTGCGACTTCACCATGGTAGTTTTCCAGATTTTTTGGTATGTCTACGCGTGCCCCAAACCAGCTTAATTTTCAGATTGATTGTTGGTTACCAGTAGTACCGCACAAGGCGGTGGCGGAAGTTTCAGAATAGGAAACCTATAGGAGACGTTGGTTGTTGTGAATCACGGATGGCAGAGCGAATCCACTGATTGACCGAAAGGTGGTT
>Ga0126342_10013491_pt1 | contig 14469 bp, 16 predicted proteins | sample Cyp1metagenome_FD_92528 | JGI IMG/M metagenome (GOLD analysis project Ga0126342, IMG submission 92528) | Coral microbial communities from Lord Howe Island, Old Settlement Bay, Australia - Cyphastrea 1 metagenome | ecosystem: Host-associated > Invertebrates > Cnidaria > Coral ... | reverse complement strand
GGGGCTGGCCGCCCTCCCCTTTACTTCGTAAAGTAAAACTCAAGGTAGCCCCTCTGGAGCTACCTTTCGTGATTAGGATCGATGAAGAAAGATAGGAAAGTTATTTATCACTATGTTAGTAGGATCTTACTTTTTTGGAGGGGGTACTATACACACTATATGTATCTATATGTAACAAAGAAGTATAACAAAGAATTACCATCCCAACATCGACTCGCCAAAAAGCACCGCAACCCATGTTTCTTTTAACGGCCTCAAAGACATCGTTGCTGTGCAGGTCAGTGCCCTCCTAGACGTCCAGGCGGACTTTCTTGAGATGCACTGAGATCATTTGTTTCATGGCATTTCTAACACTGGGATTTATGGAGTACCAGATTTCCAGAAATTGAAAATCTGGTAATCTGGTTCTCCTATTTTTTCCAGTGTTTCACCCTCATGTTCACCCTTCCTTTATGCTAATGGCCATAAGGCCAGTGTACACCGCTCCTGGCCACCATTGGTGAATTCATCTCGGAGCTGCTGCAATCCATCCTCAAGATTTGCCTCGCCCATAGTTTTGGTCAGGATGGTCAGGTTGGTGGGGGAAAAAAAACGTGGGGAACCATGCATTCAGTTGACACCTGACATATTTGTTTTAAAAAAAAAAATCGTGTAAATTCACCATTGAATCAGTTCTGAGATTGATTCAGCCAGTTGCCAGTCCACATGCCCAGCGGATTCTTTGAAGAGAGTCAGCAATGCCATTGCACAAAATCGAAATCGATTTTGAAGCCATTGAGAACCATTTACGGTGAAGCGATGTATGCAAACATTGTCAATATGGGTTTGTCTGAAAATATGGTATATTCCCAATTATAGCCATTTAATAGGGATAATGATCATTAACCATTGGGTTTAGGGGTACACTATTTTCAGACACACCCATATTGTTAATGCTGATGTGTGTCCCCACCTTTGTCGCTTCCACCATGCTGAACCCTCCAACCTTGTGTGGTTCCTGGTTCTCGCATAATTGATTGGTGACTATTTTCCCTCAAAAACTTGGCTCAAGTTGGGGATAATCCTAACCCAATCATAGAGGAACAAGTTATCATCAATAGATTATGGTTTAATCTAGTGAAAAATCATAGAGGAACAAGTTTATCATTGGGTTAATCCATTGTTGGGGTTTTTATCCCCCAAATCCTACTACCGTTGATCCTTTAATGGTCCCCATGGGACCAACATCCAACCGCCTGCAGCGCCCGAAGTTCTGCGTCCAAGGCTTCCTGAAAGGTCAGGAATAAGGTCACCATGGATTTCGCCAATGGGTCTATGAACTTCTTGGGGCACCAATGACACAAATCAGTAATAAATGGTGCTATTAATGACGATATAATGATAGATATATATATATATATACACTATAATAGATATCACCATCATTCAATGGATTGGTTTTGTTGGGAAAATCTTAACCGGAAACCATGGTTTTTACAATCAAATTGGTTGGGCTTAAACCAGTAAATTTTCCCATCATCCAATTCTATGATAATAATATTATGACGATATAATGACACAAATCAAAATTATATACCCTAATGGGTCTATTACAGTAAATATAATTTTCTATTTTTTGGTATCGTGTCAATGAATGTCAATGATATCTACGTATTTAATATTTCATGGCCATCGCTGACACAAACTTTGCAGCTATGCCATGCAAAAAGCCTATCCCTGGGAGTATAGCTCACCCCCCTTTTAGAGCCTGGTTCTGTTCCATGGCAATGTATTTGGCCTGGCATTTCGTCGGTCCCGATGAGTCAAACTGAGCTGGACTTCCAAGGTTTCTGACGGGGGTCCACGGGGTCCACAAAGTCCACGCTTCGTCGTCAAGTCATGAGTATTCTCAACCTGTTTAGACTAGGTACCCCCTGGTCATTTAACATGGCTATGGAAAATCACCATTTTTGATGGGAAAATCCACTATAGATGGCCATTTTCAATAGCTATGTTAAATTACCAGAGGGTATGACTTGAGTACATCTATACAAGGTTTAGAGAACCTGGTTTAGGCACGGATGGTTCATGGTTTAGAGTGCATCTATACAATGAACCGAAACCATCCCGGTCACCCGTAGACTGACCTGTCATTGAAAGAGAAGTTCACAGCTTGAAAATATGATGCATGGAAATGTCTCAGCATGTGCTTGATCATTGATCATCACAGAATTCGTTCTACTTCCCCGCTGATAGTCCAACTTGACAACGGGTGAATCCCAATTTGAAGAGAGAAAGACTCAAGTCCCAATGTTTGTGTTTCTCCTTCCCAGTTCTCGGCCAGGCAATAATAGGGAAAAAATACTCAGCATGAAATTTGGCGTGAAAAAAGGACAAAACCATATTGCGCCTGCTAGTGCATGCTAATGCCAATAGTTTGCGGCGCCTCCAAATAGCCATCTCTGTGGGGTGCACTTCGCTGTCGAACCTCTGCCAGAAATGGAAGCATCTCACCCATGCATTTCTGGTGACACGCTGTACTGTAGAAGTGCGGAAACTACTGCGCAACAAATCCATGACGTCTAAATGTTTAAAGAATTTCAGATATCATATATCTTTTGTAAAATGTTCAAAGATTATCCACGATCCCGTTTTTGTGACATATCGAAAATCACTAGGAACACAGTCGGCAGAGCTTTCAATGATCACCGCCCCGGCCATGCCCACCTCATCTTCAAGTGTCGACACACGTCGCAAGACCTGAAAGGCGCAACCGCGCAATGTCGATGGCTTTGTCGGGGTTGGTGTCAACACCCACAAGAAACATGTAATGTGGGTAAAAGAATAATAAACCACCCCAGTTTTTATGGTTTATACCACCTATTTATGGTGCTTTTGGGGATGGTTTATCATTGCTTTAACCACATTAAGTCAATTGGGAAGCATCATCATCATCCGAAATAGGGATTATCATCAGTCGAAAGGGACCGAGACCCTCTTCTAGAACCAACCTCTTGAGGAAAAAATGACCACAATAACGATGATCATCAATGACGGTTATGACATAAATGATGATTATGATGTACCATTGACAATAGGTTAAAAGAAACAACAATACTACTAGTAACGATACATGAGATACATGGTATTGTTCATCGATTTATCTATTTATCTATTTATCTATTTATCTATTTATCTATATATCATATATGTTTCTATAGATCTATTTATCTATTTAACTATTATCTATGTATATATTTATCTATTTACCTGTTTATATGTTTATCCTATCTACTTATCTATTTATCTATTTATCTATTTATCTAGTTATCTATTTATCTATTTATCTATTTATCTATTTATCTATTTATCTATTTATCTATTCATCTAATTATCTATGGATCTATGTATCTATATATCTATTTATCTATATATTTTATCTATTTATCGATTTATCGATTTGTCGACTTATCGATTTATCGATTTATCGATTTATCTATTTATCGATTTATCTATTTATATATCTATTTATCTGTTTATTCATGTTTCATTTATTCATTCCCTCCTTCCTTCCTTCCTTCCTTCATTCATTCATTCATTCATTAATTTCATTTCATTCACTCACTCATTAATTAATTCCTTCGCTCATTCATCTATTCATATATATATATGTATACACATAGAGTTTAGACACAGCCGCCACCCAGTAAGAGTGGGCAATGGAGGTTGATAAGAAATCCGAATCAATCAGAGATGATAGTTCTGAACGAACGTAAAATAGTCGTAAATGTATCGATCTGATGTTTTGAAAAAGAATCGTCATAGGCCTCCTCCAAGGAGTGTTCGGTGCGTCGCAACTTGGTTGCCTGGGCTTAGCGACTAGCGGTCATGCCATGGAATTTGAGCCCATGTGGGATGAATATCCACAACCAACCGTTGATCAACTGTTGTTCTGTGAAACCCAGGGTAGAGAGATTGGTATTGATCGGTTCCGATTCGATCCCCACATGTGAAACGATGATTTTTTCCCAAAAAGATACGCAAAATAAAAGGATACGATTGGTCTGATCCATTCTTGGCAGCTGTCAAATTGTGAAGTCCAACGTTTACTTCTTCTATCCCGATTTTTGGGAGGAAACCCCAAGTTTTGGTGACATGCAAGAATACCCCCCAACAATTCGATGACGTCGCGCCTGTCGCTTTTGGAGCTCCTGGAAAGACAGGCGAGATGACAAAAACTTGGCTGGGGAATCCCAAAAATTCTACAAAGGTATTTGTTGGTTCACCCAAAGAATGGAAAGCGGGTCAGTTGACCCCGTTACAAAGAGGATAAGGAGGACGAATCCATTTAATAGCCGGCAGGAATTTGACCCACTTACGATTCGGCAAAGCACCAAATAAGAAATCTACAAATGATGATCCATTGCCTGGGTAGGATTTTTTTTGCAAAAATATGTATTCACAACAAGATGGAGATATGGACTGAAGTTTAGCTGACAAAACAATTGCCAACAGCAACAGCTGATGATCCCGGGGACGGATGAGCGCCGCCTGAGGTCAAGGACATCTGCACATGCAATTTTTAACATATCAGGTCAATGTTGGCACTGTTCTGTTTTCGAGAAATATCAAAATATGTATATATATATATATACTGTATATACTTCACTAACTCAAAGTTTTGCCTTCTCGTGGCTACTACCCCTACTAACCATCATTCAGTCACGTCGCAGCGAAGTCATCATATTTCATACAAACCCATACGGACGCCCAAAAAAACGAATCACCTGATCATGAATGTCATGACTGGACCCTGGAAACAGTTGCAAGTTCAACGACTGGTGAACATCCTGAAGCAAAACGGTTTGCAGGCATCTTCCACCGGACCCTCCACTGGACCACCCTTATTTAGGTTTGTCTCAAGACTGGGGACGCCCCAAAATTGCCAAGTTTGATGGGGAAATTAATTCCTGGACAAACCCAAGAGTGTGAGTTGGATGCCCGGCGCCCTTGATATTGCAGACCATTTGTTCCTGATCAGAATTTTTCATATCCCATCTGATATCTTGTGTTTGTGAAATGTTTGTAACGGATCCACAATGAATCATCTCAAGATGCGTTTTATAATTGGGTAAAGCCCCCTTTGGCTGATTGCTAATGGCGCGAAAATGTTGTTGAGTGTGATTTTTCGTTGTCATCACTATGATTTCAACCATGTCCGTTTGGAAATCACAGACGGGCCGGTCTGGCATGCCATTGTCATCACCAACCAGCTGGTTGGAAAGGGGGTGAGCCCCCTACTTATCAACAAACTGATAGAAAAATGGCATCTGCCATTACTACTAGCATGATTATGAATGTTGCGGATCCTGCTGCTGCTGCTTCAATTCCAGGGAACAGGTACAACGCTCTTCGCTCCCGAAACTGCAATCCTCTCAAGTTGGGAACTGACGGGCCTTTGCCCAGGCCAGTTTGTTCGCTTTTAGGTTGAAGGCATATTGTGAAATGACTGCGGGTCTTGGGTGGCTTATGGGGAGCCTGAGCCGCTTGGCGCTCGTATGTGTTTTGAATGATGCTTGGCCGGCTTTCATGGTACATGTCTCCAGGGCATATGTCCGCAGCCCAAAGACTAAAACGAAAGCTTGAATGCTCCAAATCAGGCGCGAAGCCGCCGACAAAAACAAAAGGAAAAGTAGCTTGCAGAGCAAGCGTACCTTTGGTAATAAATGTCTGGAACGCGTCTGTCTCTTCAACCGGGCACTTACGGGAAAAAATATTGTACTGCAGAGCTGTCACCACCAACTGTTGGCTTGCCCCATGTCACAACAGAGTCATCTTGCAGGATCACAGCAAAACGTACCAGCTATGCAGCGGCAAACATCTCGAGAAGTGTTTCCTGCTGGATACCGTATGGACTCAGCAAATGAAATGGCGCTGTCTTGAAGAAAATCTGGAACCAATGCCTGCCAGATACATGCCACACATGTTCTGGTTCAATAGTTGAATACCCAAAGATGGACGAATACCACTCTGGTTCTTGAGTGTTATTGTATTGGGATATATGATATATCCCATATATCACGTTAATCTCTCCCTCTCTCTCCCCATTGTAGCATGTTTGCTGAAATATCTCCCCAATGTTGCATCATATTTACATCCCAATGTCACATCATTGTATCATAATGTCACATCACATTACATCCCAATATGTCCCATTAGAGGTGAGACCAAACTATAAGCTCTGGGTGAAAATCATGGCTATCGCTGGTTGGTGGGTTCTGAACAACTTTAAAAATATCTCACTGTATGCCCATATGACTATTTTCGGCAAAACCCTGGCACCCTACCCTAAAATAGCTGGTAAATGGATGTTTATTCATGGTTATAACAGTCTGGTTGGTGGTATACCTACCCCTCTGAAAAATATGAGTCAGTTGGGGATGATGACATTCCCAATATATGGAAAGTCATAAAAGCCATGTTCCAAACCACCAACCAGATCATCATCATATTCCCATTGTTCTTGGTTTATACCCTATTATTAACCGCTATTAATATCACTATGTTCCAGTCACCACCAACTAGTGTTTGTTGGTTTATAACATGTTATACCCTCCGGTAATTTAACATAGCTATTAAAAATTGCCATTTATAGTGGATTTACCCATTAATAATGGTGATTTTCCATAGCTATGTTAGTTTACCAGAGGGTACCCAGTTTTGACCCATCCCCACATGTGGCTGTGTTGTCATCCTCTGCAGCCGCGGCAGCCAGGCGATTCTGCTGTTCCAGTGCCTGGACCTGGCGATGTTTTGAAAAAAAAAAACGCTGTCCTCAAAATATGGTTCCCGAGCCAAATCAGCATCTATGATACATACATACATACATACATACAATACAATACAATACAATACAATACAATACAATACAATACAATACAATACATTACATACATACATACATACATTACATACATACATACATACATCCATGCATACATCCATGCATGCATGCATTACATTACATTACATTACATTACATTACATTACATTACATTACATTACATTACATTACATTACATTACATACATACATATATATACATATATATGGTGCATATATATATATATATGGTGCATATATATATATTATGGGAGGATCATTGACAAAAATTGTGTAGTTCTTTTAGCCCATGTTTGATTACAAGAGGGTAAAACCAAAATCTGAGTTCTTAGCCTCTGGTCATATATTAATTGCGGAGTTAATCACAAAAAATTGAGATTTGAACAGCAATACTCGCAGTATGTTGACATTGGAAAAACGATGTTCTTGGGCGCCTGAAAATGGTCGTTTACACTCCAACGTACCCTCTGGTAATTTAACGTAGCTATTGAAAATGGCCATTTATAGTGGATTTTCCCATTAAAAATGGTGATTTTCAATAGCTATGTTAGTTTACCAGAGGGTAAGCAGCTATCAAATAATGGAGAAAACTGATTGACCAGTGGAGATAATGGTAGTTTCCAATTCTTAGGCGAACCCTGGATCCAATTTGCAAAATGCTGGTTCATGTGTGTCTATCATCGACAGTGACAATGGTCTTTTGTCTTTTTGTGGCTGTCCGTGACCCAAACTGACAGAACCTTCTCGAAGAAATGCAAAAAAAGACTGACCACTATTCAAAACTTTACCCTCTGCTATATAATCCAACATAGCTATGGAAAATCACTGTTATAGAATGTAAGTAATCGAACTAAATGGGACATGGCTTCATAGCCATGTTAGTTACTACCATGGTAACGGTAGAGTCAAAAAATCTGCCAGGATATATTGGATCAATGAGCCCTGAGGCTTGGAATTCAGCCTGCTGCTCGAGCTCGCGATTTCGCTGTTTCGAAGCCTCCGACCTATCTGCACGGTCACAACTTGGGGAGGTCTGGATGGAGTTGATTTACAGAAAACCATAATGTGTTCCGTCATTAAAGATACGGCTTTGCAGATATTCCCTTCCAATTCTGCGATGGTCATGCTTTCCCACACCCGCTTTTGTCATGATCTGAACATTGGGAGGAAACAAGTCGGATCCTCGCATCCCCTTGTCACAAGGGTCGCCAAGTGTTGTGTTGTGTATTAAAAATCCCTATAAGCATCTCCATAAGATGCAACAATCATGTAATTTCTCGCAATGTTTGCACATGTTTGAATATGTGCGCATTGATTGTCCCAATTATCCCATACCTAAACCATGTGTCACTTCTTGATGGGTTAGTTCTCCCATGTTCTCCCATCATTCTCCATGAGAAAAATTCCCCATACTATGAATATCCCTTATCAAATATCCACTAGAAATCCCAAGAAAAAAATGACCATGGTCATCCCACTATCCATCAATGGATTGGTTTAAGGGAAAGTTGGAAAGGGACAACCCCATATTTAAAAAATGGGAAAATCGGAAAGGCTTCCGGTTTTCCCATGTTTCCGCAGAAACCATTGAATAAAGAATTTATGACATGATATTACATGTTCAACATTGTTTAACCATGTTCATCCTAGAAATCCCATAAAAATATCCCAGAAAAAAAAAGGCACCACATCAGTCCCAGGACGGGACTAACCCCGGTCGTCGGCCACGGCACCCACTGGTGCGCGCCCACAAGCGTTCGTCCAGGCCATCCAGGCGTCGAGCCAACGCCTGCGTCTCCTCGTTTCGGATGGGATTCAGCCGATGGTCGCGTCATATAAATGGCTTATGAATGGCTTAAGAATGGCTGAAATAATAGTTTATGATGGTTTAATCATGATGATATATGTATGTTTGATATTGTTTTTTATTTAATAATGATTACATATGTGTGTTTGATATTTTGAAATTATCCTGATGCTTGGTGAACATTAAAATTATCCCGTATAAATACATATTAATGTGGGAAACCCAAGGCCATAAACCTACCATTTGGGGATGGTAAACATAGCACCCATTAACATGGTGATTTGGGGGATGGTCTATGAAGTTAGGTTTGCCAAAATGGCTTAATGATGGGTATTATAAATATATATATATGTATATAATTACCCCGACATGGTAAAGGTAAACCCAATAATATGTCACAATACTGTTGATGGAAAGAAAAAATCTGCACCAGTTGATAGGTGGTTTTTCCCATTATTTATAGGGATTCAACCATCCTTTTGGTGGTGCAGGATTTCGCAACCATCCACAGTATGACTTAGTTCTGGGACGATTAATGAACACATATTCAAACATGTCGTGGGATAATAGTGAGAAATGATATAGTGACACCATCCCGAATGGAGGTTTACTAAGCAATGGGATGATGTAAAACGACCCCCTGGCTGGTGGCTAACGGGATGGTTTATGGTTGGGTTTACCTCATTCATATGAAAAGATCCGTGGAAAATTGATGGGAATGTAATGGGATATAATTTTATACCCTCTGGTAATTTGTTACATAGCTATTGAAAATGGCCATAGAAATAGTGGATTTTGCCATGAAAAATGGTGGATCTTTCCATAGCTTTTTGTATGTTTACCAGAGGGTAACCATCAAAGATTTCAAATTTAGAATCTTGAAGCAACAAAAGTGGAGATGTCACCCGGAAAAATTGGCATTGAGCGTATATATATATAAGCGCATCCCCGTTCATTTTTTTTTAACACACCCGCATGGCTGGCCTTCCTATGGTCCCAGTCATATGTACATCTTTCATCCCCTACATCCACCGCAGAACTGGGGATTCATGGGACTCAAGCTGGCTAAACCCCTACACATCCCTACACTCCCTTTTTCGCCTGGAGATCCGGAGATTGGGGATGATGATTTTATCGGTTTTTCTGGGGATATCATGGGGATATCATGGGGATATCATTTTGGATATCAATGGGAACAATGGGAACCAACAATCATGATGCATCCGTCACAAAGAAGATGGGATCAACCCCGCGGTGTCCTCAAGCAATCCACTGACGCTTCCCTGCACCTCCGCCCAGCGTTCCTGGCGTTAATCCAGTTGAATACATTTTACCCTCTGGTAATTTGTTACATAGCTATTGAAAATGGCCATTTATAGTGGATTTTCCCATTCAAAATGGTGTTTTTCCATAGCTACGTTAAATTACCAGAGGGTAAACATGTTTCAACAGGAACAGCCAATAGAGTTTTCAGAAAATCTGTCTATACAAAAAGGAAATCATTCCCCCGGACCCTTCCAAAGTTTTTGTTCATTGGAACCACGCTTCGACACGGGGGCAAACGCACAGCGGTGTGCAAATCCGCCAGCAGCACGCGTCCATCAGGCTTCTCGGCATCAACCTTCGCCTCCGCTGGATTTGTCGTTTTGGACCAGTGATGACCAGTGGAGGCTGTCACTCCTGGTTTTTGTTGCTATCTGAAGTGACTCACAGTTGGACAACACTGACAAGACGATGACAAGACGACATCATCTAAAGATGCAGCACAGTGCCAAACATGACGTGTCAAGAAGGACCTTGGTCTGCTTACTCATTGTCCAGCTTTGGGTCATGATGGGCCCTGAAGGACAAAGCTCAACAATCACAATCCCCTGAACTCGTCGTGTCCGCCAAACCTCGAATTTCTTCTCCAACTGTGCCAAACGCCGCCTCAGAGTAAAAAAAACATAGCCGACTGGAAAGCCCTTCTTCCCCCAGATCAAAATGCCAGTCCAGTCACCCAAGGAAACAGCCTTTAGCCAGGTGACTTGGCCATTGCAGCATTTGTTTTCCCGTTTGGAACAACTCAGTAATCGCGAAAAATCGTGAATTCCAACGAGTCAGGACGTTTGGTTACAGTATTTTGGGGCCGATATGGTTTGTTTCATGCCAACAATGGTTTCATGTCCATTATATCCATTATCATCACTCCCACATAGTCCATTCAGGTGTATTCCATGGTATCTCCCCAAGATCCTTCACTCAACTTTCAACCGAAACCCCACCGAAGATCGATGGGGATCCCGGCCGGTCAGTCTCGCACTGCCGCTGGAGCATGGTGACCTGGATGAATTTCACGGTGATTTTCTCACCTGGGACCCTGCGACTGGCTGAAACCACCACGAATTTCGTGCTGCGCTGAGCTCCAAGCTCCTGCATTGATACGTTCTGCCAGGGCAGTGAATTGGTTCTGCATGACCTGTGCAGATGATGAGGAAAGAAAGGGAAATCCCACAATGCAATCCGGAAAAGACAGTAATAAACCAACCACAATCTATCCCAAGCTTGGTGTTTTTTCAGTGGCATGTTTTTCGCCATATCGAAAAACATTGTTCTTTTTCCCGAATGTTTTACAGTATCATATATCAATATGATACAATATGCATGATATATCATGATATGGGTTTACCACATTAAGAATGATTGGGTTTCCCACAATAATCGTCAGTAGCTGATAACCTGGTACCCCCAGTTTGAAACTTGGCCCGATCTCCCAGTTTTACGCGCACCGTGCGGGAAAGGCTCGCAGCCTCGGATCCAAAAAACCATGGGCATTGAAAGATGAAAGATGATCCCCATGGAATAAAAACCCCATCCCCATATCCCCATGTTTATTGCTTGCATCCCCATGTTTCATGGTTAAAAGATCCATTTTTTTGTGAAAAATCCCAACATTTGAGGCTGATATGGCTGATATAAATCATGATAAATCCCAATTTTTCCCCATTCTTCGTCAATTCATCCCCCAATCGCCACGGTTAAGGCACGGTTAAGTCCCCGACTCGGCCATTTCCATTGCCTGTGCCATGGCCACCATGGCCACCATGGCCGCCCATCACAGGAGCTGCCCCGCGATCTCCGGGCTCCCAAGCCTGAGAGGATGTAACTTTTATATATTGATTTTTTGGGATGTAAGGGATGCCCCAGGGTTGGTTAAAATCGTAAAATAGTGATATTCCAAACCACTAGTAAAAGGTGTAATGAGTTTAATGAGTGTATAGAAATATAGAAGCAACACTTGATGGTGATTTTATGGGGGTATCACGGGGGTATGACGGAGTCATACTGATGGTATAATGGATGTGTAAACTAATGAGTCATAGTGTCCAGCCCCATGTTGGCTTCAACCTAAATGATTTTTTGACCAAGCAAACAATGGGAGTTGACCAAGAAATGAGCCATGAAAGATACCTGTATCCCATCCCATTACCTAGTGACCTAGTGGTTGGTGAATAGGTATCCTGTATAGACATCTATAGACTATATATACAACAATAAACCATGTAGGCTTTGTCGTTCGATTGTCCAAGACGACTGTTTTCTTCATAGCAAGGACGTCATTCCAGCGTTGTGATCCGAAGGTCATAACACCCAGCTGCACATTGGGGATCCTGAGGGCCCTGCACTGTTAGGGCTTGAGCAAATCGAATTGTTCATGCTCCTGAGTCGCGCAGAGCAAGGTCCATCACCCAGCTCGAATTTGTAGTCGTTGTCTGACCATTTGCAATCCACTGACTGAATCAGAAAGCTGTGGATTTCAGATCTCTCCCATCACTCCAAGTTGCTCCCCACATCCCAGCGCGCCAGCTGGGTCACCTTGGTTAAATCCAAACTTTTGGCCACAGAAATCCAATGGTTTGGTGATGTTTGGTGAAACTGGCTGAACATCTTTTTTCCCCAATTCCAACTGCCGGCCTCTCGAGCGCAACCCAATATTTGGGGCCTAAAATCCAATTACGTGAAGTTCTTAAAAAACCCGATTCTTGCTGGCTAGAATCTCATTGATATCCACTCTTGGGTTGTTAAAATTCCCATGTTTGCCGAATTTGCGTTGGTATCCAATCTGGGGCTGTTAAAGCTCCCATTTTTTGCTGGTTGAAATCTCGTTGATATCCAATTTTGGGTTGTTAAAACTCCCGTTTTGCTGGTGAAAATCCGGGTATGGGTCAAGTCGTTGAGTACCCATTGGATGGTTGAGCTCCAAATGGAGTCCAGCTACGGTCGTTGATGAAATCTCCATTTAAGAGGCACCAACTACCCTATATTAATTTATATTATATATATATATAAATATAAATATAAATATACATATAGACATACTAATCAATAAACATAGTTGATATAAGTTCCAAGGATCACATAGGACGACGTTTTGGATCACTGAGGCCGACAATCTTGGATGCTGGGGACTGGGGACAGTGGGGACAACTAGAGGTTTCCGACTATAACATCTATAACCAATTCTGGATGATTTGGGGGTACTCCATTTTAGGAAACCACAAAATTTCGTTAGATTTCCTAAAATTTTTCCATAGATGGAAATCCAAAATCAATGGGAAAAAAATCAATGGGAAAAAAACTCAATTTCCATAGATTTCCCATTGATTTTTTTCCCACGTTCACCAGCTCTGGGCTTTTCCCACGAAGGAGGCTGGCGATACGCCGCATGTCCTGCCCAAGACTTCGCCGGAGAAGGACAGGTGATCGCCACGTGGCGACAAAAATTTTGGGATGTCACCAAAAAAGGGGGATCATCCCATAGAATTAGCTGGTTAATAGTGGTTAATTAGCTGGTTAATTAGCTGGTTAATAGTGGGAATTCACTAATTTGACCAAGAACAAATTGGAAAAATGACTGACAAATGGATGGTTATTACTGAAAATGGATGAAACCAGTCAAGATCTGTGGTTTTCTTTTGTGCCTTGAATCGTGTTTCATACCCGCTTCCAACCTGACACCTGTTCCCGGCTGGGGCCCCCACAATGGCCAAAGCACGTCGAGAAGGGCTGGCAGACCTTGCTTGACATACAGTATACACTGTGTTCTAGCAGAGGTCCCGTGGATAGTTGATGCAGTTGATTCCGACTTTGCAAACATCTGAATTTTGGAGTTCCAAGTTTTAGCCGGAAAACCGCAGCTGGTTTGGGAAAACCACTTCTGTCCATGTGAAGGTTCCCCTCATCTGCAGTCAGTGTCCTTGCTTCTTGCATTTTCCATGGAGGGTGTCGATCTTGCTTCCAAAATGGGATTCAAATTCATCGATGTCTATCAGAATCTGACTATCCAATGTCACAACGAATCTAGAGTATCCACATTTCCATCCATCCTTCTGTCCATCTGTCCCTCCATCTAGTATCTACAGTGTCTGTACAATCTTGATGTCTGGATCCCAACATTTCCTGATGGAAACTGCTTCGAGATCGCTCCAATTGTTGGACCCCAAGGACCGCAAGAAAAATCCTGATTGGCTCCTCCCAAAATCTGGAAACGACTTGATACAGCCAGATTTCGGAACAGAATTTCGGGACACAATCTCTCATTAGTGAAAGCAATACAGGAGATCAGGAAAGTATGTCACAGCTCAAGGGCAGCGGGGTATCGTTGCATAGCGGTATCGTCGTCATCGTCATCGTCATCGTCATCGTCATGGTCATCCTCCTCCTCGTCCGCCTCCTCCGCCTCCTCCGCCTCCTCCGCCTCCTCCGCCTCCTCCGCCTCCTCCGCCTCCTCCGCCTCCTCC
>Ga0126342_10013490_pt1 | contig 14469 bp, 16 predicted proteins | sample Cyp1metagenome_FD_92528 | JGI IMG/M metagenome (GOLD analysis project Ga0126342, IMG submission 92528) | Coral microbial communities from Lord Howe Island, Old Settlement Bay, Australia - Cyphastrea 1 metagenome | ecosystem: Host-associated > Invertebrates > Cnidaria > Coral ... | reverse complement strand
TTGACGGAAGGCTGGACAGATAGGTTGATAGATAGATAGCTAGATGGATAGAGGTCATGGAAACTTTGTCGGCAGCAAGCTGCAATGACAAGCTGACATAGAGCTATGCCGTTCTTCCTGCTTGGGAGACTGTGTCTTGCGCTGGCAGTTGGTAGTTATGCTTGCAGGTTTTGAATCGGAGAAAGGGCCGCAGAGACGGGCGGCTACTATCCAGCCTGCGCTTCTAGAGACAGCGGCAAATGCAAAGTGGTGTGCTGAAAGTGGACCTTCACACCATCTCTCTTTGGCTACCAGCGGATGACAGCGGAGACATGGACAAGTGGATTACAAGCGTCCGCATATGGTGAGAACAATGAACATGACAGATGTAATGCTAAGGAGAAGCGGCAGAATCAAGGCCGGCCTTGAAGAACGCGTGCTTAACAGATTTCATAAGCAGATGCTGCAGTCTAACAGAACTGTAACAGAGCAGGACCTTTCCTTTTTGCATACCGTGGACCGTCACGTCATGTGTTTCTGACGATACATGTGGATACAACTGGGATCATCTGGGATCGTGGAAAAATAAATGGACCGTGGCAGATACTTTTGCGAAGTACAGAACGCTATCATCGTGCGGCGTACCAATGGAGCCAAGAACCAAATCTAGAGCCTGCATGTTTAGATCACGGTCATGTTAAGCCGTGTCAGGCCTATGTGGGGCCTATGTTAGGCTTTTGTTGGGCCATGTTGGGCTCTTAGACGCCATGTTGGGCCATATTCGTGCCATGTTGAGCTTATGTTAAGCCAAGAACGGCGTGTTCCTTTTAAGCCTTTACCCGGCCCAAAAGGAACACGTTGTTTTTGGATCATGTCGGGACCATGCTGGGCGTATATGGAGCCTATGTTGGGCCTATGTCTTTGCTGATCCATGTTAGGCTCTTAGACGCCATGCTGGGGCCATATTCATGCCATGTTGAGCTTATGTTAAGCCAAGAACGGCGTGTTCCTTTTTAGCCTTTGCCCGGCCCAAAAGGAACACGCCGTTTTTGGATCATGTGGCGACCATGTTGGGCGTATGGGCCTATGTTGATGCCTGTTAGGCTCTTAGACGCCATGTTCAGGCCATATTCGAACCATGTTGAGCTTATCTTAGGCCGAGAACGGCGTGTTCCCTTTAACAACTCCAATTTTGAAGGTGTTACGCGCTGGCTGCGGTAGGGTATCGATTCCCCCTCGGTCTGGGTTGTCGTGGGTGAGCTAAGTAGCCAGTCAGAGAAATCGATAGTGCGAAATATTTTGCTGAAGAGACTAAAGATACGTAGCTGACCAGCAGAGTTTTAGGAAGGTGACCTGGAGTACGTGCAGTCATGAAGGCGTTCTCCGCAGGAAGTTTAAGTCGTGATGCCTACGGGTTTGCTCCAACGGAAGAACTCCAATTTTGAAAGTATTACGCGCAGGAAGTTTGCTGCAATAGGGCATCGGTTCCTCCTCAGTCCGGTTTCTGGCCAGTGACACATAGTGAAACAAATAGATGGAAAAACTATATTGCTCGAGAGAGTGAAGATAAGTAAGCCACCAACAGAGTTTCAGGATGTTTGCCTCAAAACTTTCTGTGCAGTTAGGGCCAGGCTGCAACTGGAGGATTTCAATATTGAAGGTCAGGCCATTTGCTGTGCGCAAGGGTTTTCATTATCAGAGCTCGTCGCAAATTCCATGGACGCAAAATCTGAACGTGTCATATCAGGATTGAGGACTCCCTATCATGTTGTTCATTTGATCTATTTTGGTGACTCCAGAACTTTTTCCACACTCTTTTTGCGGTTCTTTTGTTTTGTTTCGCAGGGGTTTACCGGGTGTACAGTTGCTACTGCGACTGGTTGTATTATGAATTCGTAAAGTTTTCTTCTGTGAGGGGTCTCTCGGGACAAAGTTCATAGTTTTTGGCATGTTCCTTCAAGATCTTCAAGGCTGTGTTTTCGAACCATTTCACGTCTTTCACGTGCGTGTTTTGTTGCCGGAGTCTCAGTGAATCTTTTTCCATGAGGTCAGAGAGAGCTCGACAGAATTTGTGCCGAGCCCTATGTATCATTTGGCCTCCAGGGGTGGCGTTGAGGCTGGGTAACGGGGAGGAAGGGAAGTTGATGGATCGACAAACGCTTTGAAATAAAAATTGAAATAAAACATGGAAATCATGGAACAACTTGGAACAACCTGCAACAAACAGCAAAAAATACAAAGACTAAAACATTGATTCACTTTCTAATTATCGGAGACAGAGTTGGGTCGCTATGGCATCTCGTCCTGCTCTTGCCTGCCAGGAGGTTGAGAACCCAGGACCTTGCATCGTCTACGTGCAGGTTTTTGGCTGTCGCGGCTTGTTGCTAGTCTGAGAAAGGGACAATGGGCTAACGAATCAAACGGGAAACAGACTGGAATTCGACAGATCGACATAGCGCACATGCAGTTCTGCACATTGAAAACTGCTACTGCACGAGGCAAGATCCAGGCGCGGGCAGCCCTCCGGCCAAATGATGCAAAGCAATTTAAAGTGCAGCATCATACAGCATCCTTATTGCATCAATAGGGTTCCTCATTGCGACTCATTGCAACTCATTGCATCCTTTGTTGCGGCCTGGCTCAGATCATATTTTTGTTATACATATTTTGACACGTCTTTCAGATTTAAGGCTTTGCCTCGGCCAGGTGCTCCACAGTGCGATCCCTACGTCAAGCTACGGGTGGCCCATGTGGAGCATCAGTCGCCAGTCCTACCCAACACTGCAGACCCTAGATGGAGCTTCTTGTCCAGTCATTTTAGAATGTAAGAGTCTTTCAGTGATGTCCAATGTAGATTATGTAGATTTGAGATGTTGGGAATCAGTAGAGGCGAGTTTGAAGTTTTTGCCACTCCGTGCAAGATGTTTTTTCTAGTGAGGTTGTGTGTCTTCTGCGAATCAACGGTCGGTCAAGACCCCAAAAAGCTGCCGATGTAAATATCCATATCCCCAAGGCATCAAATAATTTAAGAGCTCTCAAGAATTCCTCAAGAAATAGTCATCTCCTTTGTAGTTGCAGTCGCGTTGGATAGCAAGCATAGCATGTCTATGTGATCAGGTTATCTGCACTTCAATAGGAAAGGCAAGCCAACACCTTATGCTAAGGCGATGATCAAAACAAGTTCACGTTCAAATCGCAAGATATCTATGTTGACTCTCTTCACATTCAGGCGCGCTTTGGGTCGTTGAAAGCTTCCTATACTTCCTATACTTCCTATTCTTCGACTGATTTGACCGGCCATGTTTTAATGCAATTTCTTGTGTCGTTTGTCCACGGTGTCAGTTGGGAGCAGGCAGGAAATCAGTTTTGGAAAAGTGTACAGACCCCTGGCAAACCTTCAGTTGCATTGGGAAATATTTGGAATCTGGAGGGAAGAAACATAAGAAACTCGACATTTGCTCTGAAAATATCTTGGCCCCAGCGTTCCGCAATCACGGCTTTGACAATCTTTGACAGTGCCTCCATGCATCAGATGTCATCAGATGTCAGGTGTTCAACGCCTATGGTCGCGGAAGTCTTTTAGGACAAGTTTCCGTACCCCTGCACACCTTGCCGTTCATAAACTGGCAGGAGAAAAATGAGCAGAGGGAAGGGGTGGAAGGGGTTCAGAATACACAGCCCACTAATGCCCACAATGTCATAGATTCTTAAGACCAGCAAATTTAGAACTTACGTTGCCTGTAGCATCGATGAGCCATCTTCAGTCGATCGGCACCCTAGGGCACAATGACGAAAGCTGGGATGTTTCTGCCCACTTTGCCACTTGGCTTCTTTTACTCCAGGAGTCACGGCATCGCATCGGTGAAAGCGGTGAGGTCGAGTTTCGGGTGGCGATGTATCCAGAGCATGCCACAAGACATCGTCTCTCGCAGAGAAAAGAGACGTAGGAGACACTCCTCATTGAGTAGCACAAGGGAAGAAGTTTCACTGCAGAACGGTGCCTAAAAAGCGAGATGTTGAAGTAGAGTCCAAACTCAGATCACGATCTTAACAAGCTTTGTGACACTACAATGATAGTTAAGATAAGAGTCGATATGATAGGTTTTAGAATTGTTTTAGTATGTTTTCATTTAATGATATTTAATGTTTTTTGCATCTTGTGCCGAACCTGGTGCATCTTGCAGATCCAAGGCTCTCAAAGCAGACCGCCCTCGGCATCTCCTGTCCGCTCTGGGCGGCCGTCGGCGCCAGGAGCGCGATCACCGTACCAACCATCGATGCCATCGCCGTGTCAACCGTCAGCACCGTCGCCGTGTCAACCTGCCTCGCCCAAGAATTTGATGTTTGAGGTCGTGGGAGCCATGGGAGCGCTGGGAGCGTTGGGAGCTGGGAATGGGAGGGACACATGTGCTTGGGATCACTGATTGTGGGGCCTTGGAACGGCTATGATGGCTTGTGTTGCAGGTTTGTGATACTGTGTTTGCTTTTCACCCGAAAAGCCTAGACAAGCATGATTTGCAAATCCTTTTTGATCCCTCCTCTTTCGCCAGGAAGGTGAAAATATTTTCGGAAAGCCAAACTTGTTCTCTGCCATGCCGGACCTCCTGTCACAGCTCGCCAAAGATCCGCAGCGGCTTTGTCCAAAGGGCAAGATTCGCATACCGGCATAGCCAATCCAACGAAATGCTGCAACATCATGCGACTTTAGCATTTCAAGATGACCATCCAGTGCTATTTATTCCCCGTCCGTCTAAAAAGACTCAACCAGTTCCACATTGTTCCTTCCTGTGTTTCCAGTTTGAACAGCGCAAAATGGCTTCATGCTCCTAGTGTTTGAATATTTGCAAGGCTGCTCGCTGATCGGGTCGATTCTCAATGTGAATTTGTTTGATGTACTGTACTAATCAATGTCGAGTTCCAAACAAGGACCTCTACATTGGGACAACAGAATTCGGCGGATTCAATTTGTGGCAATTTTCCAGGTTCCCGTAGAAATCCTTCGCAATTAGGAAAAGTAATCGGCTGGAAGATCTTGGAAGCTTAGGCTGGATGGTCGGATGGAGCCACCACGGACGGCTTCCAGTGGCAGTGGCCTGGGCGGCTTTGGATTCAGTGTCTTGGTAGCTTAGCATGTCTTGCTCACAGCATCTCACAGCCGTGAAGAAATTGGATGACATATGGATGACATTTAATTTTATTTTTATTGTAATAAGTAATATTCCAATATTCCAGCGGGAAGTCAGGGAAGAGAAAGGGTCAGAAGAGAAAGAGTCAGCAGACAAAAGATACAGGTGTGCGAAAAGGTAGAAAAGTCGCGCAGAGGCTCAAAAAGTAGGCTCCATCTGGGGAGAAAAGAGATGAAAAATTGCACGCCGTTGTGGGGCGAAGCACATCGAAGCACATGTGGAAGTCAAGATGGTACAGTAAACAAACCACATGTTCGGACCACTTTTGGAAGTTGAGATGTCGAAAAAGCGCACGCCGTTTTGGCGCCAAGCACATTTCCAAGTCAGTGAGCCAAACGTGTGGGTTTCGTAGCAGTTTCCAAAAACGATGGCAGTCGTGTGCGTTTGAAGAGGATCTGGAAACAAGAGAGATGTCAATCAGACATTTTAGGAGGCCAGAGGCTCAGAGAGCAGGTTTCCTGAGAGAGGCTGCATTTTGGAGCATCAGATCTTCAGGTTTCCTAAGATGCTAAGATAATTTTGCGTGATAGATGCAGCCATTCGTATGACCTGGCCTCGCTTTTTCGTGGCAGGCGCAGTACTTTGGAGGGATGGAATGGAAAAATCGCAAAATGCATTGGTGCGAGGCTGTCTGCTCAGCACTCAACTTTCTATGCTTGAGACAAGTATCGCAGAATTGCTGCGTTTGTACCGTTGACAACTTTGACTTTTGGAGGAAGTCTCGCAGAATTGCTGCGTTTTTGATCTTGCCACCTTCCAAATATGACGAAAGTAGATAGATAGAACGATAGATGGACAGACAGATAGGGAGAAAGAGAGAGAGAGAGATAGATAGATAGATTAGATTAAATTAGATTAGATTAGATAGATGGATGGATGGATAGACAGATAGACTGATAGACAACTAGACAAATAGACAGATAGAATAGATAGAATAGATAGAATAGATAGAATAGATAGAATAGATAGACAGATAAATAGATAGACTTATAGCGAGGTAGACAGATATATAGGTAGATAGGTAAAGGTAGATAGATAGACAGACAGATAGATAGATAAATAGGGTAGATCATTAGACAGACAGACAGACAGACAGATAGATAGATAGATAGATAGATTCATAGACACATAGAGAAACAGCTAGACAGATAAATAAGCATGTAGATAGACAAAAAGATAGAAAGACAGAAAGACAGATAGATAGACGTATAGATAGAGAGACAGACAGATAGATAGATAGACAGACAGACAGTCAAATAGATACATAGAAAGACAACTCGATAGATAGACAGACAGACAGACAGACAGATAGATAGATAGACAGACAGACAGACAGGCAGCCAGATAGCCCGACACTCCAACCACCTTTTGGTTCTTTCAGATGCTCTTGTTCTCACAATGGAAGCGGCAGATAGACGCAACAATTGTGCATTCCATTCACCCTTTCGCACTTCAACCAGTTTCGTATGGGAAAAACATGCGTCAGAGCGACCATGAGTGACTTGAGTGCTGTGAGGCGCAATGACACGAGAGCCTTCACAGGGTTTTCAAGGGTTGCCACAAGGCATGCCTGCCTTCCCGGGAGTCTCCAGCGGCCTCAGCAGCGGTCTCCCGAGCAGCCGCCTCTCCCCCAGCATACCCAGCATCCCCAGCAACCCCAGCAACCCCAGCAACCTGCAATGCGCTGGTGGTGCTGGCGGTGCTTTGAGCGCCCTCGGTGGCCTTGGAAGTCTTGGTGGTTTTCCATGCCTCACTCCACCGAGCTCTTTGATACCAGGCGGATGATCAGGGCATAGTGTGGCGCAGCATTGTCCAGCTGAAACATGGAATGTTGATGCAAAAGTGCCCAGGAGTAAAGTCGATGACACACAAGGTGGATGATGCTGGAGTTCCGGTTTCACAGATTTCTGTTGATTTGCAGGTATGGTAGGATGTAGTAGGCACGGAGACGCGGGCTTGGCAGTTTCATAAGGCAGTTGCTATCGTGTTTTTGTTTTCAGTGATTCATATAATTCATTTTCTCAGGTTTTACTGGCTACAGCGGCTTCAATGGCTTTCAGTCTACTCCTGCCGGAGCAGTCAGCATGGCTAGCGTGGCACCTGCGCCAACGCCGGCATACTCAACGACGCTGTGCACAACGCTGCCATCCGAAGCAGCGCCTGCGCCTAGAGACTTGTCTGTTAAAAAACAGAAAGCGAACAATTACTTTCTTCGAGTGATCCCCACCGTGACACACCATATATATTCTGACATAGTGTCTGACATACCATCTGGAAGTATATATGGCATGTACATGCAGATATATATATAATATACCAAGACCCTCCAATGATACATTTATTTGTGTATCGATTTTATTTTGCTCGTGCTGTGGATTTTCGCTCGTTTGCAAAAAACTGCTCTTTTGCAGAAAAATGCTCGAGGGGGTTCATTCCTTCCTCATTGTCAGTTGGATTTGTTACAGTTTTTGAATGTGCGTTTTTTTGCACTTTTTTGCGGATATTTGCGGCTTTTTTGCGCAAATTTTCGCTCGAACTAGTGTCGCATCAAAGCAAACAATTCCTGTTTTCAGTCGAGCTCGGGTAGCCAAGAGAAAATAGCTCGAACTCAGGAAAATTGCTCGGATCAGAAATTTGCACTACGAACTGGAAAAAGTGTATCGAGTTGTCGATTTCTGTATCGAATGACCATAGGGGCAAAAGAAAGTGCTACGTTGGAAGGTCCTGGTAGTTATTTAATTATTTTTGTTTATATTCTGACTTTCTTTATTTAGTTTCAGGCATATACTTTCACATTCTATCTGCTATTCTTTCTGGCATATGTATCTGCCATATCTTCTGACAGTCTTTCTGGCATTCTATCTGACATATCTTCGGAGATTCTTTGTGGTCAAGGTCCGGCGAGGATCACTTTGATCCAGAGGTTGCTGTTTGGGTCCAGCGGGGACCACTGCGATCACGAGCTTGCAGTTGAGGTCCGGCAAGGACCACTCTGATCCTGGGCTTGCTGTTCGGGTCTGGAAGGGACCAAGAGCTTGCAGTTGAGCCCAGCCGGGACCACTCTGATCCTGGGCTTGCTGTTCGGGCCCGGCAGGGGCCAAGAGCTTGCAGTTGAGCTCCGGCAATGGACCACTCTGACCCCCAGCTTGCTGATCTGGGCTTGCTGTTCGGGTCCGGCAGGGACCAAGAGCTTGCAGTTGAGGCCCGGCAGGGACCACTCTGATCCTGGGTTTGCTGTTCGGGCCTGGCGGGGACAACTGCGATCACGAGCTTGCAGTTGAGGTCCGGCGGCGGAGGAGGAGAAGGAGGAGGCGGAGGAGGACAGCTGATATAAAATTTAACAACCCTCACCTGACAGGGGGGAGAAAACACATGTGGAACTCCAAGAGGGTCACTCTGATATGCTGTCTTTTGTATGTAGCGCATGTACTAGATTGTGCTAGTATCGGGCGGGGTAACCGGGTGTTTGAACCGGAGAAACAACATGTTGCCAGGTTTTTCGCGGTTCTGCTTGTGCCCACAGGACAATTGAGGCATTAGAAGAGGATAGGCGGATACTGTAGGGTGATTCAGAGTAACACGGGTTGTGTCGATAACGCTGCTATCGTCAAGGGTGCCATGATGGTAGCGTTCATGGTCATGGTGATTCGGTTTTGATTCTGATTTTGAAACGTCATGGTGTTCACAGCATGCTTTGGTCGGAAAAGGGAAGTGCGCAGAATGACAGACTCAGATAAAACATACCCATGACGGCTTGCGACTGTAGATATTTGCAGATATTCTTTTTGATGGGTTTGAAGGATTTGTGTTGCAGGTATCGTAGTAGGCACAGAGACACGGGTTTGGCAGTTCCAGAAGGCAGGCACTATCATGTGTTTGTTTTCAGTGATTCATATGGTTCATTTTTTCAGGCTATACTGGCTACAGCGGCTTCAGTGGTTTTCAGTCTACTCCTGCTGGAGCAGTCAGCATGGCGAGCGTGGCACCTGCGCCAACGCCAGCATATTCCACGACCCTGTGCACAACGCTGCCATCTGAAGCAGCGCCTGCGCCTAGAAACTTGTCTGAAAAAACACAGAAAGGGAAAAAAAAAACATGTGGAATTCCAAGACGGGTCACTCTGATATGCTGCCTTTTGTATGTAGTGTATGTACTGGATTGTACTAGCATCGGTTGGAATAGCCAGGTATTTGAATCGGAGAAACAATCTGTTGCCAGGTTTTTCGCGGTTCTGCTTGTCACGGGTAACACGGGTTGTGTTGATAACGCTACTATTGAGTTTGAAGGATTTGTGTTGCAGGTATTGTAGTAGGCACAGAGACACAGGTTTGGCAGTCTCAGAAGGCAGGCACTATCATGTGTTTGTTTTCAGTGACTCATATGGTTTGTTTTTTCAGGCTATACTGGCTACAGCGGCTTCAATGGCTTTCAGTCTACTCCTGCTGGAGCAGTCAGCATGGCTAGCGTGGCGCCTGCGCCAACGCCAGCATACTCAACGACGCTGACGCTGCCATCTGAAGCAGCGCCTGCGCCTAGAAACTTGTCTGAAAAAACACAGAAAGCGAACAAAAAAAAACATTTGGAATTCCAGGAGGAGTCACTCTGATATGCTGCCTTTTGTATGTGTAGTGTATGTACTAGATTGTACTAGGTTCGGGTGGAATAACCAGGTGCTTGAATCGGAGAAACAATATGTTGCCAGGTTTTCCGCGATTCTGCTTATCACGAGTAATACGGGTTGTGTTGATAACGCTACTATCGTCAAGAATGCCATGATGGTCGTGGTCATGGTCATGGTCATGGTAATTTTGATGGTATAGTCATGACGATGATGACGATGATGACGATGATGACGATGATGACGATGATGACGATGATGACGATGCTGATGAGGATGATGATGATGATGATGAGGAGGATGAGGAGGAGGAGGAGGATGGATGATGAGGATAGGATGATGACAATGTTGATGAGGGTGACGATAAGGATGAAGATAAGGATGAAGATAAGGATGGTGATTTTGATGTTGACCTTGATTTTGATTTGATTTGTGACTATGGTGGTGGTGATGTTGGTGTTCGACAGCACGGTTTGGTCGGAAAAGGGAAGTATGCAGAATGACACTCAGATAAGACAAACACATGACGGCTTGCGTCGACTGTAGATATTTGCAGATATTCTTTTTGATGGGTTTGAAGGATTTGTGTTGCAGGTATCGTAGTAGGCGCGGAGACATGGGTTTGGCAGTTTCAGAAGGCAGGCACTATCATGTGTTTGTTTTCAGTGATTCATACGGTTTGTTTTTTCAGGCTATACTGGCTACAGCGGCTTCAATGGTTTTCAGTCTACTCCTGCTGGAGCAGTCAGCATGGCTAACGTGGCACCTGCGCCAGCATACTCAACGACGCTGACGCTGCCATCTGAAGCAGCGCCTGCGCCTAGAAACTTGTCTGAAAAAAACAGAAAACGAACAAAAAAACACATTTGGAATTCCAAGAGGAGTCATTCTGATATGCTGCCTTTTGTATGCACCTGAAATGTCATATGCTCACTTCTTTTCCTGAAAGCAATCTAAGGAGTTGTGTATTTGAGTTCCAGCTCAAAAATTAGCCCTCATCTTAGTACATTTGCAGTTTTTCGCGTGGGAGGGTAGGTGTGGGTGAGGCAAGAATGGCCTGGACAGCTGCTTCCTTCGCAGGTTTGTCAAGTATGCTGCTGTATGCTGTAATTTTGGGTGAATGCTGTCATTTTGTTGAAGCTACATGGACTCTGATGCTTCACCGAAATGCTGTCATTTTGTGAATGCTTCTCTCAATGCTTTCACCGAATCCCTTGACCAGGCCCTGCCTTTGCAGCCCAAGATAATTGAGCGAAAGGGGTCGCAAAAAAGTGAGCGAACTGCAAGAGGGCTATAACCAGTGAGGAAGTGTCCAACGCTGCTTTTTCATGTTTTTTCCACAGGACTGCTACCCTAGAGCACTTTGAAAGTACGTGTTCGATCCATTTCTTGTGTAGTTTCTTATGGTTTCTTGATGCCTTTTATTGCCTTTTCATTATTTTGTAATATTTTGTATCAATTTTTGGATCGTTTTGCCATTGTCATCGGATTGACCGCACATGTTTTTGCTGACGTCACGGATCTGTCGAGGTACACCGCGAGCGCCGGATCAGCACGTCCAGCTGGGAGTCTTCGGAGGCTGACATCGAAATCGACGAGGCAGAGACTTATGCAATGTGAAATGGACATGTCATGAGCATGATGTTGAAAATATGAACATGTTGAAATGTCATGGAAAATTGGAAATGTACCAAGAGTTGACGCTAGAAATGAATGTGGGATGTGTTAAGATGTGGGTGCAACCACAGATGAAGATGGTAAAAGGCAGCGAAGACGACGCGGTCATGAAGATTTAAATTGTAGATCTGGAGAAACTTCAAAGCAATCGTCTGAATAATTAGTTCCAGGATGAACGGGAGAATGTAAGAATATATCAATTGATGTAATTACCCAAGCTTCAAGGAGTATGATTTTGCAGATTGTTTCACTGTTTCGTTTTACATAGATTGCCTCTGCCTAATATATTTTGATCATTTTGCATTCAGCAAACACATAGCTATTCGATGATTCTATATAATTGTATGCTGCATATGCTATTCTCTTTCCTTGAATCGTGAAATCTTTGCACGTCCAGGACGTCGTTGACCCATCTCAGGCCAATCCGAGCGTCAGAAACTCTTAGTTTTTCATGTATCAAACTGTATCCACAGCTCGCGTTTAATCTCTGAATCTACAAGAAGCAACTCGAACCGGATGGACAAATTGTGCAGGAAACTCAACAGGATGCATGAGGAATGCATTGAGTACACCTATCTGAACTTTCATACAGCTTGAAGGCTTGCATACAGGCATTGGCCGCAACAGTCTGAGATGAGGATTCTTCGCATGATTTTTGTTGATTGAAAACAGCTCGCATCGAGCGGAGATAGGTGGCATGTGTCAAACCCAATGTGTCAAATGTCGAAGAATTTGCCATATATAGCAGGCATCGCCTTCCTGAGCCTTGCAGGTGCATCCGCGTACCGGGCGAGTCTCCGTGAAGATCTCGGTTTCAAGGTGGATTTGAAGGAGAGGAATGACAGCATGAAGCGTACGGCGGTAGAATGACAGATGCAGACAGTGTACAGACATGAGGGACAACGAGCATCACAGAGCATCACGTTCTGACACCTGAAGAACTTAAATAACTTAAATTGATTTCAATTGTTTGGAAGTGACTTCACCTCTGGAAAAAGTACTCCAGACTCTAGCGGCTTAGCAAACCTGTAGTGACTACTGTAGTGACTACTGTAGTGACTACTGTAGTGCTTCCCTGTGCTACCGAGGTTCGTGCGGGGCGGGCAAGCGTCCGTGAGGAAGAGGACGATGAGGGATTGCTGGAAGGCAAGGAGCACGGCACGCACTAAGCACAAGCAAAAAGGATTAAAAAGGCAGAGCTTTCATGAGCTTTCCAAATTTTCTAACGAACACCTGGAACACCTGGAACACCTCTTGAGCAATGAAGAATTGGAGCGACTGGGTGACTAGATGCGCACGACATTTACTTAGAAGTGAAAAAAGTGTTGCCAGTCCAAGGTTGTTGTTTTCGTTCACGCGTAACTTGCAAGCATCCAAATTGCATCTAATTTTGATGTCTAGGCAAGTAAACTTGTGCTGTTTCAGATGCCAGGTGAAAACACTCCCGTGTCACGCAATCATTGAACTTGAGGAGTTTAGACATGTTTAGACATTACTGTTCCAATCTGTACCAATTCTACTTGAGGCTTACGGCCACAGACCATTGAAGCTTTTCATGGGGTCGCATCAGGTCCCATGTTCCGTCATCAAATGTGATATTCAAGTCTCATATTGTCTCAATTTGATCCGTGTTCCACTTGCAATTCTTGGGCCAGTGTCTACTGTGCAGTTGCTCTTGATTCTTCAATATTCTTTAATATTCTTTAATATTCTTTAATATCCTTTAATCTTCTTTAATATTCTTTAATATTCTTTAATATCCTTTAATCTTCTTTAATATTCTTTAATATTCTTTAATAGTCTTTAATATCCTTTAATCTTCTTTAATATTCTTTAATATTCTTTAATATCCTTTAATCTTCTTTAATATTCTTTAATATTCTTTATCAAGCTGTTCCAAAACCTGTTGCGAAAAAGGTTTCAATCTCGACCCCCTGCCGCTAGAAGAGCCTGTGTCGCCAAATGCCATCAACCTGAAAGCAGACAATGATGATGGAGATGGTGTGCCATGGCAGGTGAATGAAGGGGGGTGGGGTAGTGTGGGCATGTGTAGAAATAAAGAAGGTTCCTAGTCCTAGCAAAGCACATGATCCGACCGTATCCCGCATCCAACATGTGATCTAGAGATATCTTGAGATATTTAGAGAGCCCAGAAGACCCAGAAGTTTTCCTTGTTGCCATCATTTGCCATCGATATCGCTGTCCAAGGTCAAGCGCGCTGAGTTGGCAGCAGCAGGTGTCCCATGTAAATCATGTAATTGCTAGCGCTATCATGCATAGGAATCATAGAACTGACGCAAGTTCTTCCCGTTTGAAATTTTTGAGGTGTCACATGGTGTCACATTAAGTCAGATTTCAGTGTGGGAATGCATCTTGACCTGTTGACATGCAACAGTGTCACTTCGTGGAACTGCTGTGGACGGCATTTGTGGTCAATGGATCGTTCAGCCAGCGCCAGCTGAAAGCGAAGATGCTGGTAAGTTTTCAACATGTCAGGTTTTTTAAAACACATTACCAACATTTACCATACATCCAAACATCTATACATAGATATGGATAAACAAAAATAGCTATGATTACACTTGCGTATGGTGATGAATTTGGCATGATACGTGTTATGATTTTGTGGTGCTGAACTGACAGTCATGGTGACACTGGTATGCTCCAGGCCTCAATGGAGAAACTGCAAAGTCAAGTGCACTTGGAAAAGCTAGGCGCGGTCAGTGGCACCAAGTAGACAGCAGCAATTGAAGATATACTGTATATACATGATTGTACATCTATATAATGTACCTCGTTCTCCATTCGCGCACTTTTTTGGGGCAGACTACTCTTCACTTCACCAAACAAAAGCAGTCCCTCATATGAATATAATAATATATGAGAACCGAAGGAAGTTTAGAAGTCAAACTTCCGACAATATGGACAGATGAAAAGCAGAGCTGGGCAGAGGCAGAGAGAAGAGGAGAGTAGAAGAGAGAAGATCAGAGAAGAGAAAGAGTCAGAAGA
>Ga0126342_10013489_pt1 | contig 14470 bp, 13 predicted proteins | sample Cyp1metagenome_FD_92528 | JGI IMG/M metagenome (GOLD analysis project Ga0126342, IMG submission 92528) | Coral microbial communities from Lord Howe Island, Old Settlement Bay, Australia - Cyphastrea 1 metagenome | ecosystem: Host-associated > Invertebrates > Cnidaria > Coral ... | reverse complement strand
TTATAAAACAATATAACACATTAAAATATATAATATAATATAATATAACAAATTATAACATAGATTATAATATGTAATCTATTATATAATATAACATACAATATAATATAATTTCACATGATATATATAATATAGTATAATATAGTATAATATAATATAGTATAATATAATATAGTATAATATAATATAGTATAATATAATATATAATATAATATAATACAATATAATGTAGTATAATATAGTTTAATTTAATATAATTTAATATAATATAGTATAATTATATATTCTAAATAGACATGTTACACTTGTGATCATCATCCCACCTTCCGGGATGGAAAATTCTCCATTTTGGCACACCGCGCTTTGTGAGGGTCTGGGTGCCGCATTAAAAGATGCGTGGCAGACCGTTGTCGTCCGCTGGGAACAAGACATGCCAAACTTGTTGTTCGAACATCTTGCAGGTCCAACTCGCTTGCTCACCATTCGAATGATGCAGCAACTTTTGCGCTCCATCTCTTCATAGGAAGTACATTCATCATGCCTCCGGCCGTTGGACCAAATTACATGGTTGATTTATCGGCATTCTGACCATCTATTCATCCATTCTTTATACATTGCCATATATGAATTTGAAACCCATGACATCATCATCGGTGAAATTTGGCGACTGGACACTTATTTTAAGTTCATGTTGCTTGCGAGGCCAATGTGTTTGGTTTTTTAAGGTGGCCCCCAAATCAAAATGGACTCAGGTGTTGAAAATAGGTATAGCTCCAAAACGGCTTTTCTGGAGAAAACATGGTGATTAGCCAATGGATTTGTTGGGGCACTATTGTCAAACAAAGCCACGAACGCATCTTTTTTTATGTGTTTTTTTAACTGCTGCATGAGTTCAAATTGTTTCTATCTATTCTGGATGGATCAGAATAACAAACTTGGAGTCCAGACCAGTGCTATATACCCTCGGGTAATCAAACATGGCTAGCTGGAAAATCACCATTTTGCTTGACGATTTTCGCAGCCACAAACCTCCATATATACACTTTAAGTACCAGAAGGTGTTTAACGATTTCTATAGATATCTAATGATATCTATCTAAACAAATCCCAGCGACAAACCTCCATTTTTTACAGTTTGATACTTGAAAATTACCAATTTTTTTCTGTGGCCAACTGGTGGTCAAAAACTCGTTAAACTTGGGACCATCCGTCAGGTGCCTGTGATCATGGAAGCCACGTTGCCAGGACTTCCTGAGTCGCCGCTGGGGAACCGCCATCGGTCATACCCCGATAGCCAAGACCAAGTGATGAGATAATAATCGCATTCGTGATTTTCCGATCCAACTGATACTATAATTAGCCAAGACCAACTGATTATATATATATATAATATCTTAGAGCAAATAGATTGTTTTCAGTCCCCATCTTCAAGATGTCCGTTCATCGCAGTTCATCGTTTCAGTCACCGATGGAAATCCACAAACTTCCTGGGTACCGCAAAGGTACGGCTGAATCCAAAGGGAATTTCCTGATGAATCAATAGCTATGGAAAATCCATTATAAACGGAGGTTTCTAGCTGGGAAAAGCATATGTTTCTATGGGTCATGGCTTCCATAGCTATGTTAAATAACCAGAGGGTATATCTAATTATAAAACATAGCTCAAAGATACTGAAATATCTGGGTAAAGTACACTAGCTCCCTGAAATACTGGAAACATGCGGCATTCCCACATATAAACCATCATTCCAGTGACGTCGGAGTGAGGTGGTTATAATTCATCCATGGAGTGATACTGAAATCATAGTATATCATATATATATATATATCATAAACATATTCTACATATATGATCTGGTGGAGCTGTTCATATATCACTGTCCATTTTACAGTATATTTACTACTCTTTTTTATATATACACATATCTAAAATATCTATAGTCTATAATATATATATATATACACATGTTATTATTGTTGTTATTATTATTATCATTATTATTATTAATATATATATAATATTATAATATATATACGCATATTTGTAACGTCCATCATTCGTTGGTCTCAGCGTCCGATGTCCGTCGCCAAACTCATGGCCACCGCCCCAGGGGTGGCCAGAAAGGCCACCATCTCTTGCACCCGTAGCCTTCAGCGACGCGCGGAATGGCGCCGTAAAAACGGCCGTCATTCCGTGAAGGGTCACATTTCTAGTCATAACTACATGAAAATCATACACGCCAAGATGTGTCAACTATGGTTTTTATGGCAAATATTTATTTATTTATTTATTTATTTATCTATTTAATTAATTTATTTACTTATTTATTTATTTATTTACTTGTTTATTTATTTATGCATTTAATTATTTAATATGTATATATTTATATATATATATATTTATATATATATACAGTAACTATGGATCCAAACACTTCCTGAGTACAGCTAACCCTCCAAGTTATACCACAATAAAGCTTTCTAAGAAAGTACGCAGACCCGTCGGGAGTAATTCCATGATTTCCATGATCAACAAAATATGAAAACCCGTATTAACATGATATGATTTTATGATGGTATGAATTAAATCACATAATATGATAAAATGTGGTAAACCCAAGAGCAACTATAGCCGATTTCACCAGAAATGGGTGGCATAAGGTCTCCAAAATAGGAGGTTCATTATTGAGGTTAGGTCAATTATCATAAATCATCTAAAAATGGGCCATTTTCCATAGCTATGTCAAGTTACCGGAGGATAAAGTTGAACTCGGCCGAGACCCGTCTCAACCGGACCCCAAGGATTTTCTCCGAGAGACAAATTGAGAGGCGTCTCTACCATCCAGCCGAACATCCGGAACAGCCTGGGGTGCTGCACATGGCATGGAAAGGTGGTGATTTATGGTGGCTAAGGGGTTAGTAATACGTTAGTAATGTATATAGTATATGCTAATCATGGTTGGACACATAATTAGATAGTCATGGCATGGATGATTTAGATTTTCCCACTGGCAATTGTGCAATGTTCAAACCCTGCAACGTCAATCCACTTATATGATTAGGGAAGCGATTTCATTGTAAACCTGCGAATCCTTCAACGCACAAGTCGACCAGAATTGGCTGCTTGTATCGCCCATTTGTTGGTTGTCGTCCCCTTTTTTCTTGGTTACATCTAGTCATATAATATCGTATAATAGTCTTCATGTACTTTTGATGACTAGACCTTCAATCCACTCTTATCCACCATGTTTATCCAAGTCAATTTGTATTCTTCATGTATATTCCCCGCTTTTCAAACGTTTGGGTTGATCCTGCCCGTAATGTTTCAGTGCCGAATGCAAGCGCAGTCTGCCAAGCGTCTTGTCAGTGCCGCAAAGCATCTCAATTAGGACTGCCGCCAATGAGAAAACCTTGGACTCCAACAGGACCCTGAAAAGCTGAGGGTGAAAGCCGGAGTTTCAACAACCAAAAATCAGGAATTCGGCTCACCGATACATGAAGTCGAGCAGCAGAAGGAACTCATTATCATCGCATGCAAATGAAACAATTTCAACACAACGTTTGCTAGTTTAAACGATGTGTTTGTTAGTTGAACCAAATAGGTTCCAATGTTGTTCCGGTTGGTTATACAGTTGTACAGTTACCCCCAAAATATCACCGTAAAGTGGTAAGAATCATCGACCAACCATTGGTTCGGTTAATTTAATCCCAATTCGATCCCATTGAAATGGTTTTCCCAATTCTATCCCCATGGTTTTATGGTTAACCCCAATAGGGGTATCACAGTTGGTGATATATTTCATGAAATTAAATATCCCCATTGTTATCCCATTAGTGGTTATATACATTTGCAAACCCATCATTCGCCCGTTTTCCCACATGTTTAATTGTGCAAAGTTACAAGGTATAACCCTTACACACGTATACACACAAGGTTGAAAATTGCCCATGGAAAACATTCCCATTGGACCACAAAGTATGTTATCATCCGAAGAAATTGGAATGGTCAAATCCCTAAGTTTCCCTAAGATTTCCGGTCCTTAAGCTTGGCCGAAGATTTCCCAAAGATCTCCCATATCCCACATATATTTTGGCTGATAACAATTCACCAACCTGAAAAGAAATAAAGTAAGGCCATTTGGGGATGATTCCCTCACTAACCATCAAATGCCGTCATGACGTGAGGTCATTCTACGCTGTTCATCCAGATGCCAATAAGATGTCCACGATTTCCGATCAGATTTTCCCAATTTTCCCAAAGATTTCCCAAGAAAATCCCAAAGATTTGTTGGGAAATAGTGCAATGTGGGTAAAGCAATAATAAACCATTCCCCAAATCACCATAAACCATCCCAAATGGGTGGTTTGTTTATGGCATAGTTTTACCCACATTAATCCTGAAAACCATCATTAGTGGTTATTAAAAAAAAAACGATTCATGTATTATAATCACTATTAATATTCTATTAATCACTATCAACCACCATTATTGATGTTGCACCATTATAATCATCACAATCACTATTTACATCACTATAATCACTATAATCACCATTATAATCACTATAAAAAACACTATAATCACTATTTACCACCATTAATGGATTATAATGACTATAAAAATCACATTTAACTACTATAACCACCATTATTATGAGTATAAAAATCACATTTAACCACCATAACCACCATTATTATCACTATAAAAATCACTATTAACCACCATTAGTGGTTCTAAATTTTATAAATCACAAGCCATGGATCATAATCACTGTACAAATCACTATTAACCACCATTAATGGATTATTAATCGCCATGTTTAATGGGAAATTTCACTATAAATGATCAATTTTCCATAGCTATGTTAGTTTCCCAGAGGGTAATCACCATGAATCATCATTAACCATCATTAATCGTTGGCTCAACCATCCTCATAATTATAATCACCATTAATCACTATTAACCACCATTAATGGCATAGCTTTACCCACTTCAGCGCCGCGATTCGCCAAAGGACGTCCGCCTTGGCCAAGTCCCAGGGTCTTCCACAGGGCCACGCGGCTTCAGGAGCCGTGAAGGGCCAGGTGCCACGGGGGTTGCCTGCAACGTTTAAAAGGCCATGTTTGCATAGGGAAACCATAGAAAACCATAGGAAACCATAGGAAAACCCATGGAAACCCTATGGAAAATCCAAGATTTCTCTGTGTTTTGCTTCATGAATTGTGGTTTTCCGTGTTTCACGCTCTTTTCTTTGGTGTCGTTGAAGCTTTTCTGTGTTTGAAGACGTTGTTTATGTGTTGTTTGCTGCTTAAACATACATTCAAGTGCTGTTAGTGGCATCATCGCTTATGTTTTTTTATGACCAAACAGGTGAAGGGTTTCACTAGCACTGCAAGTAGTCTGTAAGTGGTGGTTCAGATAATCCAAGTCTTTTCAAATAAGGCCCAAACATTGCAACGGTGCTAGTTGATTCGCTCTCTGGTGTTTGGTTAATTTGTCTTTGTTTGTGGTTTGATATCCTTTTTAGCGTGGTTCAGAGTTGCAGGGGTGCAATGGCCCTGGGCGAGTGAACGCTGAGCTCCAGACATCAAGCTAAGGTCAGCACAGCTCTCAAGATGTCACAGTCTCTCAAAACACTGAAAGGGTTAAATGCAAAAGTGGCGCAAGATAAAGAAAATTCTTAACAAGTTGGACAGAACAGCCCTGGGTATTTGCTGCTCATATGTCAATGGAGTCACCCCGGCGGATTTGTACATTTATCAACAGGACTTGTTAGTTCAAAGTTGAAGCCTCAAAAGGTACCACAAAAAGTATGTACAGCGTTTTTAGGGCTTTGGATGACTTTGGGATATCAAACAATCTATTGCTCTTCGCAGCCACCAAAGGTTCCAATCCCTGAAAATATGAAACTGCTCTGCTCGTCCCTCCCAGCTGTTTGCCCCACAATAAGATCTGGACCTACCGGCCAACCAATCTTCAATGCCAACCCGAAATCTACGATCCTAGGATCGCTGGTCCACGTGGACAAGAGCTTCTGCTGCACAAGAGGTGGCCGCTGGTTCTGGAAATGATCGAAAAAAACTAACGCTCCACATACCAAGTCATACCATAAGAAATCAAACTCTGCAATTGCTACAAGTCTCACCGCGGGGGTTCAAGAGCTAGCAGCTAGCAGCCAGCAGAAAACACATGATGGCAAACTGAAAGAAAGCCAAAACCCGTTCCAAAGGAGCTGACAGGGTCCTGGTCCTCCAAGCAGGCAATCGGAAAGACATGCAGGCTCTCTACCGCAAAACAGGACAGGATCCAACAGAAATACTGCAAACATACACAGTGGAACGTAGATTGCACCACTTCTTACTTGAAACATCAACATCAAAGTTTTGGATGGCTAGAGTTGTTTGGCCATGTTGGGCCCTTTCACTAGATTCACTAGATGAAACTAAAACGAACCTTAGTGAACCTGAACGTTGCACAACCAGATTCTTTGGAATGCAGCTGACCTGGTCAGCAGTTTCACCCCATCCCCCAAAATGCAAGTGATGTGGAAGTCGCCCACTCAATCATGGTGTATGGAAACTAAACAGAGGAAATACCAACTACCAACCAGGCATCCAACACAAAAGTTTCACAATGTTTGACTTACTGGTGCTTCGTAGGAAATGGGGGAATGATCCACAATAGCTATTAACAATAATCCCATTCTCTCATTCCCTACTGAGCACCATTAATTTGACTGTTCTCGATTCTATTTCACGCTTTTTGTCCGTCCTTACGTCCCAAAAAACGACCACTTGATATGGTTGAGCCAGATTTGGGATGCTCACGCATCTACTAACTATCTTTGGTGAGGTTGTTTGTGGTCGAGATACATTAAGAGTACAAATTCTGGAATCTATTGTTAATATTAGTATCATCATTACTATATAATGCAAGCCACATGCTAAATCATGTCCATGTGGCTTTGCCCCCGAATGGAGGATACCCCATAATAACCCCAAAATGATCGAAGCAAAATGCATTTTAATCTGGGAAAGTGCTGATCAACCATGACATTCTGGGGTTGGTCCAATTTTCAGACAAACTCATGCGACGGATCGATGACGAATCTCGAGCGAAAACCTTGTGGGAAAACGAGCAAAAAAAAACAACGGTGAGGTCCAGCAAACTTGCAAATGCCCGTTCTCCCAACTTTTTGACAGGTTTCAAGGCACCAAAAACGCCTTTTCCAACGGTGGACAATTTAAGAAACGGTTGGAAAAAAGGTTCAAATTCGGAAGTCTTGCACAAGGATCTTTGGTATTCCGTCATCATTGAGCACAATATTCTGCGGTTTCAGATCCTGGGTAGCTCCGTCAAAGAAACCAAAGAACCCCTCGCACCTATGCAGTCAGAGTCTCTTGCACCGAGCTGGGGCACCACACCGAATAAAAACACATAGATAAATAAATCATAATAAAACAACATCAGCATCATGGTGACCCAACTAAATGCCAATGTTTGTTGGTTGCACCCCCAATACACAAAATTATACAAAATTATACCCCCATCATTAGACAAAAAGAGTGAAGTAAGTTCAAAAACCAATCTCCCAGAAATTTGACATTAAAACAATGTTTGAGTAAACAGGGGATCGACATGCACAAAATACACAAACTCACAGATCTATTTCTGAAGAACAAACATTGCTTTCAGCTGTGATAAGTGACACAATGGGCGAGTCCATGAGAATGACAGTATGCCACTGCATCAGCGATCCTTGCATTTAAGTGATCTGTGGCAAGGGCAAAGCGCGGAAAAACAAAACGCACATCATCTGCTGCGGTAGCCACTTGCAAAAAGCAAATCAGCCACATAGAACCAGCCAAACATAAACACAAGAAACGCAAAAAAAAACTGTCCAAATGGGTTTGTCAGAAAATAGGATACCCCATGTTGACAGTCAAGAACCTCAGTTTAAGCATTGGACTTGGTATAGAAGTTGGGGATACTTGGGGTATCCCTGATTTTTGGACAAACCCAAATTGAATCAGACAACTGATTGAAGACTTGGTGAGCCATATTCCGATCGAGTCCCACTTGGCTGCCCCTGCAGCTGCGCACAGATTTGCGCACTCAGGTCGCAAGGTTTCCCAATCAATATGGGAATGTTTTCCATGGCAAGAATCTTCACAGCTGGCCAAAATTTAAGCATAGGGGTTTGGGTCAAACTTAGGTAATCTTACAAGAGACAGGAATCCTTCACTCTCCCTCTCCACCAGAAAAAAAAAACACCGATTTATACAGAGTTATTATAGTGCAGAGATTTATTATATCATCATATATCATCAAACACGGGACGCTTTTTGTCAAGGGCTCTTCAGCTTTCACCCTCTTTTTGGGTTAGGTCTGAGGCACAAAAAGCAGCACAACAAGTAGCAGCTCCCCCACTTCGGTTGATCATCCCTCTTTGTAGCTGAGCAACTATGACCATGACACATCAACAACTGGAAACACGCATCCGCGGTTGTTTTTTTATCACTATCACATGTATATATTATATATATATATATATACGTATATTATATTGTAAATAATATGCCATTAACATGACACAGAAACAACTGAACAACCAAAACAACAAGACATTGGACTCAAAATATTTGCTCAAAATGGTCGGTTAGTGCTCAACATTTGAAATTCCAAGCGCCGGCACCTCGCTCGTAGCACATTATGAAGGGAGACACTGCCGGCAAACTCCATGAAGACATAGTAGTTCTGCGAAGCATGCACCGCTCCTCGCAACCTCGTCTTTTTTATTTTGAAGTTCCAAATGAATCCCAAAGGCAGGAGACCGAACCTGTAAAATGTGGCATTGAAATTATATTTGCCCTATGAAACCAGGTGCAGTACCTTCTTCTTAGTCAGTATTTCGGGTATTACTTAAGGAACTGATTGAATCCTATAGGGATATGAAAGAAGTACTATCTGGAGCACCCCGTTTCCAAGATTTCTCAGTTCTTGGTGACGACTTGCATGTGTCGTTTTGCACCAAAAGGATGTGACCAGGTGGGTTCTAAAAAGATGTTTGTATGACTGTGGGGTCTTGCATGAGTTTAGCAGGTAATGCTTGATGGTTTGAACTGGTCAGTTTGAGAATCAAACCGCATTTCATGCAGAAGAATTGTAGCTTGCAACATCCTCAAGTCATGGGTTCTGGATGAAATGATTTGAGTTCCAGGAACATTTTAAGTTTTGATCAGTTTGACATCGTTTTCCGCAAAAGAAAGGTCCGTCACTGTCACTTCCTCGAATCCCATGAATTTCCTCAAATTTGGGTGGTCTAGGATAGAAAAAAAAATCTTTGAGCGGAGGCTGCAATATCCATATGTTCCTTCCAACATTGAAACTGATCAGCTAGGCCCTGCGAAGGAAACAGCGACCCATGACGCACACCATGCAATGCCCAAACCCTGTGCAAGTTCATGATCGGTCGAGGGCCGGAGGGCTTGATTCCTGATTCGTGAATTGTACTAATGTACTAATCCCCATCAAAGGAGTCAGCATTTCATAGAGATCATAATCTGATACATCACCTTAAACAATGGACCGGCATTGCAATCATCAACCAACTCGTGTCCACTGGGTATTGCTCACATTGACATGGATCTACAGTCAGGGTTGCTTAACTCATTGTAGGAAAATTACAGCCACAAAGGGGGACAATGAGTAAGTTTAAAAAAATACCTCTGGTGTTGAGCCACCCTGGCAAAACTCTCTGCTCCCGTATATTAAACACCACTCACATGGCTCCAAACTCACACAATCCAATGCCCAATCATTGTTTTGGTTTCAGATATTTCAGGTATTTCATATATCATGGTTTCTAGACTACATAATTGGTTCATATATCATGGTTTTACATATATTATGGTTTCACAATTGTGGGAAAATGGGACCCCCAGGGAGATGGGAGTCGTGAGGTCTGGTGACAACTTCTTCAAGTTCGCTATGATTTCACCGATTTGTGGTACCCAAAAATGATGACACTACGTTTCATTAACAAAACAACATGTTATCCATTGACAATATTCAAAATCGATATCAGCATTATATATATATATACACAGTAAATATATATATATACTGTGTATATATACTGTATATATATACTATATATATATATATATATACACACACTATATATATATACTGTATATAATATATATATATATATATATATGTACACTGTAAATATATATATATGCTAGATATTAATATATATACACGGTATTTATACTAATAATATATATAAGATATTTTAATATATATATATATGTATATATGTACACTATATACTAATATATTTATATCCCCATCATATTCCCATCATATCCCTATCCCGATAGGATCCCACGGCCAAGGTGCTGGATGATGTTGGGATGCTGCAGCCAAGCTAAGGTATTGCACTCCCCGGCGATGCCATAGATCTGTGCCGCCAGGAAGAGCCGAGTTTCGCCGAAGGTCGGTAGGTCAAATAGCTGGTGAATGGATGGTTATTCAGTTATTCCCCGAAACTTGGTAAAAGTAATAGGGGCGCATCCCCAGAAAGTCTGGGAAAGAGTTGCGTTATGCTGCGTTATGTTGCGTTTCTAGGTTTTATCATATATTTTGTGCTGGTCGGCTGGTCTTAGATATTCGGACTTGAACGGTTTTTTGATGACTTTCATAGTTTGGAGCGGAAGCATTCTCCGGGCTCTGGGAGTCCCAGTTTAGAAGAGACCCGAATTTGAGCTTCTCTTGGAGGACTTTTCGACGCACCTGCATCAAACCAACTGAACAAAGCATACCTCTGGAGGTCAGCTTGGTATCGCTGGAGGTGGTTTGGAGGTTCATCATTCCAATCGAAGGCCTAAAACAGAAGGAGCTACCAATCAGTTGTGGATTATATCCTCCTCTTCTGCATGTTGCAATAGCAACCCCAATTGAGCAGTGTTGAGAACCACGGTGCCAATCGTTTCCTTTCTGCTGGATATTTCGTAGGAATGTTTAACGAGTTTCAATAGTGACAACTCCCTTACAAATGGAAGTAGAATCCTTCAATGCACGACCATGGTTTTCAACAAAGCTTGATTTAAAGTCACTGCTATTTTTATTGCAGTAAACATGCTCTACTCTACACCCTGCAAACCATTTTCTATCAAGCTGGGGTGCCTAGAGTTATAGCCCTTTACCAGCTATGAGTCAGTAAATCACCCTGATAATCCCATTTATAACCATGTATTCCAGAAATAACAGCTTATACTACCATTATTAAATTGGTAACCCCATTTATATATATGGTTCATTTATGGAATGATAACCCCACTGCTGGTATAAAGAGCTGTATTTTGCACTTCTACGGGACCCCCAACGCCTCATCCGCGCTTTTCAAGCGATTCTTCCTGAGCAGCTCCCGAGGTCATAATGAGGAATGCAGCTGAACATCGGTTGGTGAATGATGTGACATCTATGGAAAACAACGCTTTTCTGCCAGAATATTCCAGGCTATGTAAGTAAGGTTTTCCTGAGCCTTTGTGTTCGCTGCAAACCAGTCCCGTTGGCTGAGGAAGTGGTGTTAGAAGCCGCAAGACAACACAACAATATTTAAGAGGAAGAACTGGTTGGTAGATTCGAGGAAGAACTCGCTTGTAGCTTCTCGCCATCAACTCATCTCAGAGATCTTAGTCAATCTCTCACGATCTACAGAGAAAATAGGACGTTTATCCAACGTAGCAAGCTGGGCAATCCCCCATTTTCAGGAGGCCCCTAGTTGTAAGTTGGTTGATAACCCATCTAATCCATCAAAAATCCGTGTTATGATAGTTGACCCATAGTAATTGTCCATTATAAACCATCAAAACCATGTTTTTTCAGCATAGTTCAGGCATTTCCCGGCACGGTGGAGTGGCCTGATGACCTTCACGGCATTGAAGCCACCGCAAATTTGATCTGCCACCTTGTAGACTTTGCCATGTGTTCCTGCAATACGAAGACCATGGCAGGCCATGGCATGGCAAAAAAACAGAATGTTGTATGGGAAAGTTATCAATCAACATGAATATTGTTTTTATCAATACTATTTTGAATCTATCAAATTATCAATATGTATCTATTAATATTGCTTTCAATATTTTTATGGGCATCTATCAATATGATTTTGAAAACAATGTATTCTGAAAACATGATAAATATAGTTCATAACAATTCACCACAGTAACATGAAGTCATGGATTTGGGGATGTTACCAACCATCACTTGCAATGTATGGAAATGATGTATGATCCTCGGAAATTGGACGTGGCAAATTTACAAATGCTGAGAATTTAACTACAAATACCAGGTTGGATTGCCCAAGGGTGACAGTATCCCAGGCCTGGAAAATGTACCAGAGAGATCCTAAAACATGTATATATATAATATAATATATATATATATATATATTTAATATATATATATATATAATATATAATAAAAATATTATATATATATATATATATATATATTATAATCATATATGTATGACGGGATAACTTGATGTCCGCGCATTGAATATCATGTGATGTTTCATCCTGAACTCAGACGTAAAAATGGAAACGATTCCCGCTGGCTATCTCTGGCCAGCCGGTGATAGAGAAGACCACTGTACAAATGTGACCCGAACGTGGAGAGCCCTGCTTGAAAACAATGAGCTGGAAAAAAAGGGAACCACATGTCATGGTTGGGGGGTAAACTGGTACTGGTACATTGTACATCCTGTTATCACTGCCAGAAGTACAGCGAAGTTGTGTGTACCTGGATTTCATGATGTGGTCAATGCAAAGAAATCGAGATGGTTCATGGCTTTGGGTTTACAGTTCAGTTCACCGCAGTGGATCATTTCACCCCACTTGACTGGTAAATCACCCTGGTCTTCATTAGTTCATACCCGGGATTGGGCCAATCACTGCAGCCACTAACTGCGACAACTGGGATTGAATCCAAGTAATTGCTGTACAATTTCATAATTTTACCATATTTTACCAAGTAGTTTATCCATTCCCTATCGTTCCAGCCCTACTTTCTCAGGAATGACTGGGGTATACTTTAGGGGTTGGCCGTACCTTCTAAGGAAGTGTTTGGATTCATACGGTTTGAATTATGGATGATGTTCCAATATATAATCCATTATCCTCCAATATCAATTAATGTATGAATGAATATATCATGATATTATATATATACAGCAAAATCCTGGTTAATCCTACAATATATATATATATATATTATATATATATTCATTGCGGACCTCGCCAATATCACAATTCGGCAGGTCAACTCATCATCGGTGATAGTCTTCACCAACATCAACGAAACTTGCCTTCGCCAAGGACTTGAAGAAACTGGTAGTCGCCAACAGATACCTTGATGGAGCCAAGCCACTACAGTCAATAGGTAGCTTGGTTGAGAATCACGAGGTTTACCCAATAGTTTCCAACTCATGGTAAAACAACTTATTAAGGTGTCTATCAGTTTCTATCATAACGGTTTATGGTAGATAATATCGTTGTGAGGTTAAACCAACTTAAGTGAAGTGGGGGGCCGCATTGCTGCAGGGTGATTGGGCATCGCCATCCCAAACATGGACAACGTATGAAACACATTTGGACCAAACTATGGTTAATCAAAAAATATAATATAACATTAAATAATTATCAAAATTTATTAAAAGAAAACACATGGCTCTTTGGTTCCATGTTTATGTTTTTGTTTGTCTGAAAGCAAGGCCACTTGACTGTGCTATCCTTCCAGCAGGTGTTGGCTGCATATTTGGAGACATGGATGACACAGGTATTACTCAAAAGTATTAATCCAGCAGAGAATACTGCGGGAGGAAAACCTAATCGTCCCTTGTCTTTGTGGTTTTGTTCTTGTTTGGCACATTTGTTTGGAAAGCTGTAGAGATTTGAAGAGGGAGTTGGCGATGCAAAGGCTACCACAGCAAAATCCATAGATCCAGACGTCTCACCGTATCCAATCGTCCCATGTCATCCCATGCTTCAAGTACTAAATCTATTAAATCACGACCCCACATGTGCCAAGATGCTCCCTCGACTTCGGGAATCCACCACTTGGGTTGAAAAAAATCATCCACATTCAGTGAATTGCCTTCCTTGGCGGCTGAAACTCCTGAAACTGCTGAAACTGTCAACAAGAACATCCTGGCGTCCGTGAAGGTACTTCAAATAGAAAGCTGAACAGCATGTGTTTGCACACGGAAGGCGTACACAAATGTAAACAGGCCATATCAAACTAAGTCGATTAACACTCATTGGATTGGTGTAAGGGAAAAATACTTTACTTCGAGTTATCCCCACCATGACATTTATACGTTTTGTTACTGGCAAATCTTCTGGCATTCTATCTGACATATCTTCTGGCATTTTATCTGGCATATCTTCTGGCATTCTA
>Ga0126342_10013488_pt1 | contig 14471 bp, 11 predicted proteins | sample Cyp1metagenome_FD_92528 | JGI IMG/M metagenome (GOLD analysis project Ga0126342, IMG submission 92528) | Coral microbial communities from Lord Howe Island, Old Settlement Bay, Australia - Cyphastrea 1 metagenome | ecosystem: Host-associated > Invertebrates > Cnidaria > Coral ... | reverse complement strand
TATATATATAATATTATAATATATATATAATATTATAATATATATATAATATTATAATATATATATAATATTATAATATATATATATATATATAATATTATAATATATATATATATATATATGATATTATAATATATATATATATATATATAATATTATAATATTATATATATAATATTATAATATATATAATATTATAATATATATAATATAATATTATACATATATATATATAATATTATTACTATTATTATTAATTATTATTATTATATATATATATATGTCGACAAGCCGGACTGAGCCAAAAGAGGTAAATCCGGTGATAGTTTGTTTGGGGGGACAAGAGTCAGCATTTTTTGAGTTGTTCCCTGACTCATGAATTATATGACTCATGGAGTATAACTAACCCATTTATATACTCGTTTTTGGGGTAATACTGTTTTTTTTTCAGACACATGGGTTTTATATATATATGATATATGAGTATTAACACACTGGTTATTTAACATAGCCATGGAAAATCACTTAAACATGGAGGTTTGTAGCTGGGAAGATCATCCATGAATGGATATAAATGGGCCATCTATACCATGGCTATGTTAAATAACCAGAGGGTATATGTAGTTATATCAGAACCTCCATGGGCGCGGGGATGTGCATTTTGGATCTACACCGGTGGACTGGGATTGGAAATCCCAATCAAAATCAACGAACTCAACGGGAGATATATGTTCCACTGCCACGTTTGATTACCATACAAGGTGGTGCCCCAGTTCGTTAGCTAAGTTGGTTTATAACTCCAATAACTATGGCATATGGTAGATATAACTATATATACTTACTATGGTTTATAAACCAACTTATAACTGGGGGGCACCACCTTATCAAGTACCACAGAAACCTGACAAGGCGACATCTCAGTTTCGCAGCGCTACTACCACCAAGAAACTCGTAGAAGTTGCCGCAGGTGTCATCCTTGATGCTGTCACAAGCCTCACATATAAAATACAATGCAACACCATGGGGACGTGTGATGCCACTCTTGTGATTCAAAGCCATTGCGAAGAAAACTTAGTCAAGCACGAGAAATGTGATTTATTGTTTTTTTTAATAGTGGGATATAGAAATATAATCAACAAACCATGATTGGGAAACTCAATTCGTAGCTCCCGAACTCCCCATGTTTTGGGGGAATTTAGATATCCCCAATTCCGAACCACTTCCTGAAAATCACTGGATAGTAAAGATGAGAATAATTAGGCTCGGGTACAAATGGATAGAGGTGGACACAAGTGGCACAAGTATCTATTTCACCAGCAAGAAGTAGGCACCTCAATCACTTCCAGCTACCATCAGCTACCACTAGATATTTACCAGTCCAACATGTTCCAGCTGGGAAACCGGTAGCTGGTGTTCCTTTCGCAACCGAAACACATATTTCCACTCACCGAAAACTCTCACCTGGGCTGGAGGATCATCCCATATGCTGGTGAATTTTTTTTGGCCCCACATTTCGCCGACACATTCCCCCCCACCCATATGCTCCATGTATGGAATATTTACCTACATTTACCCCAAAAATTGCCCAAATGTAGGTAAAATTCCATATATGGAGCATCTGGGCCAATTGAGCCAAGTCTCAATGTCATCTCCTTTCTTCTCCAACAGTGTTCCGCGGCACATCTTCATCTGCACACGAACGATCCTACTGTATAACTGGTGGGGGCTTCATAGCTTTCGCACAGAACGAGGTTACAACACTCTCATCACAGAACATACCTTGTTACTTGCATACACATATTTACACGTTTGCCCAGGAATTCATGGGAACATGTTTCTCGTTTTCCAGGTGATCTACATGACATAGGAAGTGATTCTTTCTCTTTATCCTCATTGATTGTGAAATCCCCAAATCTGGTTAGTGGTTGAGCCCCACCCGTCTGAAAAATCATGGAGTTCGTCAGTTGGGATGATGAGAAGTTCCCTTTTCTGAATGGAAAAGTCATAATCCATTCCATGGTTCCAGTCACCACCAACCAGCTATTCTCCCATTAAAATGGCCCAGTCGGAAATAGTTGATTTACCCAGCTATAAAATGGTGATTTTCCATCGTTTTTTGTATGTTTCCCATGTTCCAAACCACCAACCAGAAATCGTCGAGCGAAGCCATCACCCATTTAACGATCCATTCCGGCTGTCCGAATCCTGATGCCAAGAGAAACTCCCCTGGAGACATCATAAGAGAAACGACTCAAACAAGCGACTCTTAAACATACTTAGTACCATACTGTACCATAATAATGTACCATATACTTATAGTAACAGCTGATAGTAGCTGAGTACTTACAGCTGATCTTTTAGTATACTATACTTCCTCTCACAACTCACATTTTTACATACTTAGAAGCATAATGTACCATATACTTCCTCATTCAACTCACATCTTTTCCCAAGCTTTCAACCCCCCCGACCTTTCCCCAAGCGCGCCGCACCTTTGGCACCAAGACCGACTCAGCACCCGCGCTGGAAATGCGGGACCAGGATGAGGTAGCAGTTAAGGCGGTCAACTTTTGACCTCGACGTCAGCAATTTGTGGATGGTGCAGTGATGGCTCTTAACACTTACCCATATGCTCCATGTATGGTATATTTACCTACATTTGGTTGATTTTAGGGTAAATGTTGGTAAATATTCCATACATGGAGCATTTGGGTTATATATGGGATTATGTCATGATACATAACCTCAGTTTTACGAGTTATAATCTCATTTATAACTGTTAGTTGGGCCATCACTGTGGTCCCGAAAACGTGATGTGAATGTTGGTTACCAAAAACCCCACAACATTGATGTGAATGTTGGATTATAAAGCCCATATAAAGCCCATATATACTATATATATATATATAATATATACTTATCTAGTTCATTATATCTACCATGAACCATAGTTAAGAAAACTGGTACAGTACATATACTCGGTTGGCTCATCCCACGGCTCATCGTAAATGGGTTATAACTCATAACTTATAACCCCAGTGATGTACATGGGAGTCGGGTTAAATCCAGGTGTACCTGGGGTGAACTAAGCCACTTACGAGCCGTGGGATGAGCCACCAAGTAGGATATAAACCAATTATAGTGGAATGATGGGAATATAATGAGAGTATTTTGATGTGGATATGGTTGGGATTTCAAAATCAAACATGGGGGTTACTACTTGGTGGCTCATCCCACGGCTCGTGGTTGTGGCTTAGTTCACCCCGGTTTTTTGAGATTAACCCGACAAATTCCCATGTAAATCACTGGGGTGAACTAACCCACAACCACGACTCCACGACCAAGTGGGATGAGCCACGGCTCGTCTGTACCAGTTTCTTGGTCAAAATTTGATTCCACCGGTGATTCCGCTCTGAACGTCTTGTTGCAGCATTGATTCACGACATCATGGCTGTACTGGTTGGTGGTTGAGCCCTACCCCTCTGAAAAATCATGGAGTTCGTCAATGGGAAGGATGACATCCCATATATGAAATGGAACATAAAAAAGTTTGAAACCACCAGACAGCTATACTACTAGCTACTTGGAAGTGCAGTTCCAGTGAACCAAGTGCATATATTTCACCAGAGTTCTAGGGGCCCCATATCCCAACAAACATGGATGGGGACGGGAAAAAACATGGTAATACTAATCGTCAACTGCACCCACAAGTCGAATAAAACTAGCATACCAGCAACCGATTAACCACCCCTTCAGCAGTCAATAAAATCAGCAATGGGCCAAGTGTTTTTCGTTGATGGCACATGTTATATATATATATATTAAATTATAATACACCATGGATAGTAAGGTTTTGCCACATGTGGATATGTTTACCAACATATTAATAAGCAATTCAATGGTTGTCATCTAAATCAAGTTTGACCTGTCCATTCTGGTTCAACTACAAGCTATCTGCTTCTCAGACACGCCAGATTTGCTTGTGCGTGCCACGGCAGTAGATATAATCACCTGCAAAACCGCCAAGAGGGATACCCAAACAGAAGCTACATGTTGAAGACATGTCACAATGTAAAAGTGCTATGGACACAAACAACATGTCCAGTGAAAATATTCTCCGTACTGATGTGGCCCTAAAACAGGTACTTTTCCAGTACCTGAATCGTCTTCCACCCCAATTTTTGTCGCCACCTGGGGTCCCATTCCAATTCGGGTTGATATGGGGCACACGGAAAAAAAAATGTGCCATGTCATTGGACAAAAAGTATGTTTTTCACAATTGAATATGGGTGATATCCTATTTTCACTGGATAGGATATAGGATATCACCCATATTCAATTGTTAATATCGATTGAAACAATATGGATGTGGAATTTTCTGTTACATCCACTAGCATGGCATCCCGAAAATCAGCATGTTATGGCCCATCGTCGTTACCCATGGCAGCGAATGGAAAGGGAATCCCTACCCGTTACAACCGGTAATTTAACGGCGAACTGGAAATCACAATGTTTAATACGTAAATCATCTAGACATGGGTAATTGTCCATGGCTAGTGAGAGTAATTAGCTTAAGGTTTTCAAACCTATAGTGAAATAGTAAAGTAATTACTAAAGTTACCGAAGAATCTATCCAGTCTATAAAACCAGTCGTGGGTCTGATTTCCCCTAACATTTATTGCTAGGTACACAAATACCAACCCCAGCAATGTGGTGCCACCAGTTAGATGTTGGTGTAGTTTCACCCATCCAACTTCAGCCTACTATCTGTCTATTTATCTATCCATCTGCCTACCTACCTACCTACCTACCTGGCTGTCTGTCTGTCTATCTATCTATCAATCTAATCTAATCCAGTCTAATCTAATCTAATTAATCTAATCTAATCTAATCTATCTATCAATCAATCAATCAATCTATCTATCTATATCTCTCTCTCTCTCTCTCTCCTTCTCCGCCATAAACTGTAGATAGCCTAATGAAACACCAATCAGAGTAGTGTTTTTTGTTGTTTTCGACACTACTGAGGACTGGGCTATAAGATGCTATAAGCAAATTACAGCCCAGGTATAAATTGGATATCACCACTTAGATTCATGGGTTGAGTTGTACTGACGGGTTAGCAACCCAACGTGTGGAAGTGATGAATACTGAGGTAAATCAAACCTTTTAAAACATTTTAAACCCATATTCATCAATAGTTTGTGATGTTTTCCACAACCTAAACCCACACTTAGCTGAGTTGGTGGTTTCATCCTCCCGTTAGGGTTGAAGCCAGCAACCCAGCATCCATACAAAAACTGGCTGAAAGCCAGCATTTTGGCGAAATCCTCCTAGCACAAATCTAGTACCCTCCACACATATCTAATTGGTGGTTTCAACCTCCCTGAAAAATATTAGTCAGGTTGGATCATCATCCCAACTATTGGGGAAAATCAAATCCATGTTCCAAACCACCAACCAGTAGTGGGATTTTATCTGTTTCTATGTTTTGTTGGGGTGCCATCTTAGATCCCGTCCCACCTCGGATGGAGATGTAGAAACAGGCGCCATTCTGCGGCACATTGGCCCACTCAGCACTGCCCAAATCACCTCGCGTCGTGGGTTAATGGTCCAAGATTGGGATGTCGAATGATGTCGAGTCATGTTACTACATAGTGGGGCCCCCAGTCATGTTACCCATATGCTCCATGGTGCTGGAATATTTACCTACATTTGGGCAATTTTTGGGGTAAATGCAGGTAAATATTCCATACATGGAGCATATGGGTTATGTTTTGTTGGTTTATAACCCCATCGAAATATAGAACACTATTAGTCACTATAGATATGTACCCCATAAACCCTACTTGGTGGCTCATCCCACTTGGTCGTAAATGGGTTAGTTCACCCCAGGGTTTTTGCAAGGGATAAGTCGGGTTAATCCACCTATACCTGGGGGTGAAATAGCCCACAACCACGACCCGTGGAATGAGCCACCAGTCATATGGCAAGATATGTGAAGAAGGGCATGGGACTCATACTTATACTGATAACTCAATGACATTTTGTACATGATAATTATGATACACCCTCTGGTCATCATTTCCATGGCCATTGAACATCTACTTGTTAGTTCAATGAATTTCCATTGAAACCACCATTTATATAGGTTTTTCGATTGCCATGAAGCTGATTCACAGAGGCTAAAACCCATTATATCATATCCCATATGCTCCATGTATGGCATATTTACCTACAAAACTGGGCAATTTTTTGGGGTAAATGTAGGTAAATATTCCAGCACCATGGAGCATATGGGTATTATATCCCGAACAAACAAAAAAAAACTATGAAATCCCATCAGCCATTGCTAATCCCATAAAACATTGCGTTTCGTTCGATCCCATTGACAACGAGACTGGACCCGGTCAACGGAGGTCGAGGGGCTCAGGATCATTTTCCAAAGCTTTCCATCATCTCCTAGGGGTCCGAACGGCTGGGGAAGCTCGAGAAATCAAAAGAGAACTTCAACATGGGGAATTATATCTATCTATCTATCGATCGATCTATCTATCGATCGATCTATCTGTCTATCTATCTATCTATCTGTCTATCTATCTATCTATCTATATATCTATCTATCTATCTTTATATATATATATATTAATATATTATATATATATATTATATTTATATTACATATTATATCGATATGTATATGGTGTCGTGTTCATGTCATGTATACAATCAGCTATGCTTAATGTATACATGTATATACTACATCTTTTTTTACTTAATCTAGTAAACAAATGTAAATATAAATATATAGATCGTGTAATTTATGTAGTACGACAATAGACTGAAGAGTAAGTAAGAGTAACAACTTCTGTTGCTCGATGATTGCTATGTTCGATCGGGCTTCGATCAGGCGGCATCATTTTGGCCAGCGGAATGGCATGCCGCGTATTTCAGTGTCGACTGGTTCAGAGGATGAAGACCATGGGTAAGCTCCCCCAACAAATTAGCATTCATCTGGCTGAAATATCATAATTCACATCCATACACATGCACATATGACTATATTATATTATACTATAGTATATTATATTATATGGTATAATATTTTATTATATTATATCATATATTACATATTATATTACATATTATATTACATATTATATTATATATTATATTTTGTTTTATATTAAATATTATATTCTATATTATATTATATGTCATTTTATATCATATATAATATTAAATAATTATTTTATATATTATATGGTATATTAAACCATATCATATATTCTATCATATATTATATATTCTATTATTTCCTCATATTATTATTATATACATTATATATATATTATGTACTTTATAAATACAATATACATTATATATATAATACATTTATATATCTATACATAATATCTAGCTGGATTAAACTAACGTTATTAACCTGAAAATCGCTGTTACCATATCGCCCTTTGGAGATTCCCCTCCATTCACCATCCAAATTGTTCAGCTTTCGTGTCTCAGATCAAACGGTTTTGCATAGTCATGGAGGTAGCCAGCTATGCTGGATGGTTTGTTTCAATGGAAACAACTGTTAAAATGGATGAGTTGGGAAAACCACTATATATACCATATGGTTATATAAAACCACTAAGTAAGTGGCTGAATGGATTCTATGGTTATGGTGTATATATATATATTTATAATTATATACCCTCTGGTTATGACTAACATAGCCATGGTATAGATGGCCCATAGAAATAGATGGTTTACCGTTCTTAAACATGGTGATTTTCCATGGCTATGTTAAATAACCATATGGAATATATATATATATAAGGAAACCTTTATATAAAGATTAGTGTGCATCTTTGAGCAAATAGTTACAACCAACAAAAAGTCACCAGCTCTAACAAAGGAATTCTACCCTCTGGTAATTCAGCTAGTGATAGCTATGGAAGCCATGGCCCATTTTCTTTGATGATTTACTCTCCGGTAATCAAACATAGCGAATGAAAATCACCCATTTATAGATGATTGTCCCTGCCTGAAACCGACGACCTCAAACCGTCTCGTAAATCAGGTGATCACCATGGATAGTACCCTCCAAAATGGAAGGTTTATGCCTTTGCCACTTTGCCGACTTTGCCACTTTCTACTCAGCCGATATTTGATCAGCTTCAGTATCCTGGTGAGAACTCCCTGAAACCTTCCATTTTGGGATAGTTGCCATTCCTCACAATCAGTTCTTGTGACTGATGATGTCGTTACAATGAATAATTACTGGGATCTATTTGACACATCGGCATTGCGGCTGCTTTTTCCCTTTTTGGTAATGTGAAATCCTCTAGTAATGTGGTGGCCTCTCGGTCGTGTTGTTGTTTTGGTTTCACTCATCCAACTTCTTCGATAAGTCCACGATGAACATGTCATAAACCATATATGCATCAAGGGACGGTTGGTGGTTTGGACCCCTCTGAAAAATATGAGTTCGTCAGTTGGGATGATTATTCCCAATATATGGAAAAAATCCAAACCACCAATCAGTATGGGTGTGTCTCAAAATGGGGAAAATGTATCGAATAGGGATTTTTTTTTGACCAGTGGATGGAATGGGCTAATGTGATTGAAACAATGCCATAAACCATTCCCCAAAATCACCATAAATACATGGCATGTTTACCATTCCCTTTTTTGAGTGGTTTATGGCATTGTTTTGAGCACATGATCCTATTTGTAGATCATGATACCCTCTGGTAAACGTTTACATAAAACTATGGAAAATCACCATTTTTAATAGGTACAAATCAACTATAACTGGGCCATTTTCCATAGCAAACTGTTGACATAACCAGAGGGTACCAAGCTCCGGAGTCGGCCGAGGTCTCCGAGGCACCAGTCACAGCATACATCGTGTCACTAGCCTTGTGAATGGCAATGGATACGATGTGATGCTCATGCGCTTTGCCCACCACCTGCGATGTGCGGCTTGCGTTCGCGGCGAACCAAGGGCCGGGATTTTTTTTGGGCGTCAAATGCAACATGGTTATGTTGTTTTCTTTTTTTCGGGTTATGTTGAAGGACTTTGCAAGTTCCAAATTTATAACATGCAGTCACATATGGTAAGAGAAGTGTTTCTTTCCCATGATGTACCATCTCATTAACTCATTGGTTGTTAGGGGGTTACCTCTCCTCCAATTTGAAGGAGGCCTACGCCACCCCTTGGGACTTATGGCAGTTCTCAATAAAATGAACCCTGGGTTACTGGCAAAGTTAAAATTTTCCAGCTATAGTTGCTTTAGTTATCATGGTTTCTGCTAAGAAACTGTTACGACAGCTACAGTTCGCTAACAAATTGCCCTCCAGTAAACTTATAGCTGTGGAAATCTACACATGCTGGATTTTCAGTAATGTGTGTTTCACCGAAGAGTATTAATTCATTGCAACAGATCACAACATCGTTTATCAACCACTATATATATATACACATCTTACATCCCATGTTTTGAGGTTACAAGCCATATTTCATGGTGAATCATGTTAGTTACCCTCTGGTAATTTAACATAGCTATGGAAAATGGCCCAGTTATAGTTGATTTACCTATTAAAAATGGGGATTTTCAATAGTCATGTTAGTTTACCAGAGGGTATCTCCTAAAAAAAATCTTGGTTGAATCGCAACATATCCCAGGTTGAATCGCAAAGGGATTATTTCAGGGATGGAACATACGAATGCAACCGCCAAGCATACCATACGAAGTATACCCTGATACTAAAGGTGTCTGAGGGTTATATCAAGTTAAATCCACAACATCTTTGATCATTACATATCCCCAACATGTAAAAATAACATATATATATCATAACGTATTGTTATATTTATTATACCATTCTATCAAATTAAACATCCCCACAGGCCTTGCCACTATCCAATTCCTGTCCAGTCAAAAGAAGTGGCACCTGTGTCCAGTCCGTCTTAGGCGACATGGTACTGATCTTCTGGGAATAGATCAGGCCGTCCTTAGCTGGCTGGTCGAACTGATTGATAAACCTTGACGAACTGAAAAAAGGGAGGTTGCCTGGGGTTCTCCCCCAAAAAATAGTTATAAATCATCGTTGAAATTGGTACCCCCTAACAAGCTAAAGCTGCTTTATGAATCCTCAACATCAAAAAAAGGATGCCAGCCCCCCAGCTATGAGTTGGTTTATAAACCATGAAATAACCCCCATGAATACTATAGTTATATATACCATCTGGTTATTTAACATTGCCATGGAAAATCCCTTATAAATGGAGGTTTATAGCTGGGAAAATCATCTATAAATGGGCTATCTATACCATGGCTATGTTAAATAACCAGAGGGTATATATATATACACACCAAAAACCATAGAATTCATTCAGCCACTTACAGTAGTTAGGCTGAAAGATTAGTCAATGGGGATCATCCTCACATATCTGAAGGCACCAAACTATGGCTAACTATGGATAATAATATTATGGATAATAATGAACTATGGGTTATTGTTTACTAACTACCCGATATGTTTTAGTATTCCACACATATATATATATACACGTGTAACTATATATATAATTATACAAGTGTGGGTTACTATGGCTACTAAGTAAGTAACTATGGGATACTATGGGTTACTATGGTTACTAACTACCCAATATTTTTTGGGTATTCTACATAAAAATGGCTCAAAACTAACTATGGATCTATGGTTACCGATTCACCTGTTACCCTCTGGTAATGACTAACAGTTTGCTATTGAACATACCCCATAGCAACAGTTGATTTACCATATTTACCTATTGAACATGTTCAATTTCTGTAGCTTTTTGTACGTTTACCACAGGATACATCCCGATCCTCTCCAAGAATGGACCCATCCATGGTTAGTAACTGAGAATATTCACTATAATCATGGTTACATCCCAAAAAAGCTATGGCTGCTTGGTGGTATACCTACATACCCTCTGAAAAATATCTGTTCGTCAGTTGGGATGATGAAATTCCCAACATATGGAAAATAAAGTTGATGTTCCAAACCACCAACTAGATATCCTCTCCATTCACCATGACTATCCATCTGGACATATATACCAGTTCATTATAAGTTGGTTGATAGGTTTCCCTACTATGGGTTATCATAATCCCCAGGAAACCGGGAAGTATAATCCCTATAGCAATCAATTAACCAGTGTGTTTTTAATGGCTCTTAACAGTTATATATGGGACTATAATGAATTATAATGATATATATAAACTCAGTTTTAGGAGTTATAATCCCATTATAACTGTTAGTTGGGCCATCACTGTATGGTTACATCCCCCCATATTCACCAGTTACATCCTCTCCAAGTTTCAGTGCCCACGGCATAGAACGTGTCATCCACCGCATCGCCCGCCACCAGGTTTCCTACGTGCCGATGGGAGGATCACCGCGGATGTCATCAATGGAAATGGCCATCAAATTGGGAATATACGATACCCATATGCGAACCATGGTGCTGGAATATAAAAACCAACATTTGCCCTTGTAAATCACCCAGTTTGGTAGGTGTTTATATACCAGCACCATGGTGAGCTAATATGGGATATATATATATATGTATTTATATGTATATATATATATATATATTCATATCATATTAGATGATACATTTATATGTATATATATATATATATTCATATCATATTAGATGATACATATCATATAATAATTATGAAAGATTTCTTGATGACATAAGTGGGAATATTCATCCCAAAATATTTTGTTTCATCAAGAAGTCTATCATCAAAAAAACGCTCTTTATTGTGTGATATTGTGTGTATATATGAATACGGTATATACAGAAAAAGAAATGCAGATTGCCACGCTCATCTGTACATGACTATTATACTATTGATTTTGGACATTTATCCAAAAGATAGACTGGGATTTTATCTTAAACAACACCGTTTCTATCGATTTCTGGGTGATGTTTAGTGCCAGAAGCGGATACTTGTTCGATCGTGGAACTATACTTGGGGTGCAGTTCCAGGGTCTACTAAGTGGAGATAGTTCACCATAGTTATGAGGTTCTCTCGCAACGTTCATACGTTTTTTTCCCAGGGATATACCCTCTGGTAAACAAACATAACTTTTGAAAATGGCCATTTATAGTGGATTTACCCATTAAAAATTGTGATTTTCCATAGTTATGTAAGTTTACCAGGGGTATACCCATTCCTGCAGCCAACAAAAAACCCTCGATAAAAGCGCCTTTCCCCACCACCTTCCACTCGGAGGATGTGGACAGCATGGCAAAGCTTTGACGGTAGATCCTGTCACCAAATTGATGATTTGTTTGTCTAGAAATGGATGAATGGATGATCCAGTTAGCATTACAAGTAGGTTAAATCTAGAAATGATGATGGGTCTAGAAATGGATGGTCCAGTTAGCCACCATTGCGCAAATGGAAATCTAGAAATGACCATTACAAGGTTAAATCTAGACATAGCCCCCGAAAATCGCCATTTTCACTGGATTTTGGGGTAACCTCTTTTCAAACAAACCCTTAGCCTTATTATATCGACTGGAGTGTTGGCGAGGTTCTTGGCTAGTTCCACAGTGGGAGTAGTCGAGCTTGGATGGTCAACAGTTCACTACAAGAACTTTTGGGTTTATAAATGACCATTTTCAATAGCTATGTTTGTTTACCAGAGGTATATCCCTGGTAAACTGACATAAGTATGGAAAATCACCATGTTTAATGGGTAAATCCACTATAACTGGGGGATATATCTAGATGGACCAAACATGATCTGATCAGGCCCCCACTTTTTTTTACCCATGTCCCATGAATCGGACCCCAGTAACTCGCTCCTTAAATGCCATTAAATCACCATTAAAATTCCCATTAGTTGACCATAAAAGATCATAAAATCACCATGACAAAATCCCATGGCTTACCTTCCTGTGCACTTCGACAAAAATCATTCCCCATCCAGACTTGACCGTGGCGCGCCTGTGATCCGTGCCAATACCAAAGAAGCCATCCTTGTACACCTCGACGCATGGCTAGGCCGCATGGCTCAGACTCCAAGTTTTCACGGTCCGTGGGGTCCCCAAATCATGGATATTACAATGATATTACCAGGTTTCAGCTCAACCCCCAATGCTTAGAAAAATATGTTAAAATATATACATATACCATCCATATCCATCCATACATTCCCAGACTGGATCCAAGGGTGATGGAAGTTTCTCATCTCATGAACAAGGGTAGCACATTGCTGTACCTGTTCTTTAGGATACCCATATGCTCCATGCATGGTATATTTACCTACAAAACTGGGTGATTTTGTTCGGGCAAATGTTGGTAAATATTCCAGCACCATGGTTCGCATATGGGATAAATCAATTGGAGGTACCCCAGCATGGTCTGTGACATTCAGCCATCAAGGGCTGAACTGTGAAAAACAACTCTGATACACCACCTGAAACCAAAAAAAAACGAGGGAAGTAGCATGACATGAAGCAGGGCTTGACAATCAAATCCCATGTTTTAGTCCCATTTTTCCATGGCTTTTCCCATGCCTTTCCGGATCGCCGAGGAACCACCAGGGCCACCAGTGCCCCCTGACCTGCTTCAATCCAGGGACTGTTCAGGGTCATCTTCGATAGCTCTTGCTTATAGACCTCCGAGACTTGGAGAAAACCCCTTGACCCCTTCCCACAGTTATTGCCCAACTAACAGTTATAAATTTATGGGTTTATAGTGATTTTTTTTGACCCGAGGGTATAGGAGTTATATGTCCATTTATAACTGTTAAGGGCCATATCTGCAGATGCTCCATGCTGGTCTATTTACCTACAAAACTGGTGCATTTTGGGAGGTAAATGTTGATAAACCTTTCCATACAGCATATGGTATTGAACACGAAGGTTTTAAAATCAGGAAAATAGGGAATTGATGATAGCTGATTGATGATGGCTGAATGAAGGTTTATGGACCTGGAAAATGCCAACTTCGGAACTTGCAAGTTCGGATTGGATGAAATGTACTGGGATCCAAACCCCTCAAAACATGAACTTTCATGGCTGGCCACGACACGATTTGTTTGGGGATGATGCATGATGATTCACCAGCAGGTTTACAGGTAGCCTATTTTCAAAACCACTTTCCATTGATGGATCGCAAAGGACTTGGCAACACTTGGTACCAGCGCTGAATTGGGTTTGAAATTTTCAGAACTGCGGGTGATTTATGGATGAACATAGAACATCATAGAACCAACTTAAGGGAGATTTATCATGATTTTATCCTGCAAAGATGGGAATGTAGACAACACTGGATTGTGGAGAGAGGCTGTTTTTAAAGTTTTTTGTGCGATTTGCTTCTTTGCTGCTTCGAAAGTTACCTACAAGCAATTCCTTACACAGAAAAAACAGGTTTCTTATCCAAAGTGTATCT
>Ga0126342_10013487_pt1 | contig 14471 bp, 14 predicted proteins | sample Cyp1metagenome_FD_92528 | JGI IMG/M metagenome (GOLD analysis project Ga0126342, IMG submission 92528) | Coral microbial communities from Lord Howe Island, Old Settlement Bay, Australia - Cyphastrea 1 metagenome | ecosystem: Host-associated > Invertebrates > Cnidaria > Coral ... | reverse complement strand
TATATGTATATGTATATATGTATATGTATATATGTATATGTATATATGTATGTGTATATATGTATGTAATGTAGTTAAGGATGAATAATCAATGATTATATGGTTGATAATGTGTGCATTCTGATGGCCATTGGTTTAAAAAAAATGCCAGGCCATGGTTCGGTTCATGGTCCCAGTCATGGCCGTGGTCTCATCCTCTACATCCACCATGGTTTCTGGGGGGTGTAACGAATATGAACGGGGAAGGGGGGGGTTATGTATTGGTTCTTTGAATGGTTAAGAAAATGATGGAATGATTGGGATGATGATGAAGGTTAGTATTATCTACTGGATACCCTATAATATATATATATATAGTTACCCCATTTAGTGGGGAGACAAGCATGTGGCCAAACGTGATGATTGCTTATAAAACCGCTAACTATAGATATATCATGATAATTCATGATATATCATCGCCATAAAACCCAACACTTATTTCAGTTGTTTGCAGCAACTTAGCTGGATATTCGTGTCTCATCACAGAATGGGACCCAATTTTCACAGACCTCGCTTCTCAGCCCAGTGGCGTAGAGCATGGCGAGGACCAAAAACCAGGTGGCGTTGAAGTAGGACTTCACATTCAGGATAAAGACGCCTACAGAATTCATCCGGACCCAGGGACCCAGTCTTAACGGACGCAGCTAGGGAAAATATAGGGAAATGGATGCCAGAAAATCATGGAGTTCAGGAGATATGAACAATTAGCTATGAAAAATGGACAATTTCGCCGTCAACGCTAAGGATTTTACCCAAAAAACCTTGATGAAATGTAGGATCCTAAGGGTTGCGCGGAATTTCATATCGGAGGAACATGCAATTGCTGTAGAACCAAACATCTGTCATTAGTGGATATATAGCATATGGCTTTGTCTGAAAATCGTTCCTAAAAACCCATGTTTCATGATCATGTTTCCCACTTGAAATGGTCATACACTGTTAAACTCAGTAAATCTATATACCCTCTGGTTATTTAACATAGCCATGGTATAGATGGCCCATTTATAGATGGCTCGCCTATTAAAAATGGGTGGATTTTCCATAGCTATGTTAGTCATAACCAAAGGGTAATTATATAATCTGGTTGGTGGTTTCAACCATCTTGAAAAATATGAGTTCGTCAATGGGAAGGATTGTCCCATATATTATGGAAAATAAAAAATATTCCAAACCACCAACCAGATAATATATTATTGTTCCTAGTATAGCTTTCCATCGCAGCCTCCATGATCTCTCATTTTCTATGATCTAAAATAGCTTGAAACGGAGCTACACCATATGGCTATTTTCGTCAAAACCCTGGCACACCCTAGGGTACCCCTATAGTAGCTGGTTAATGGATGTTCATCCCCCCAAATGTGGTAATAATAGGTTTCGACCCATCCACACTTGGTCAAGTCATTTCTTCAAGAAATCCCATAAAAAATGGTAAAAGGAGAATGCTGGGACATCCCAGCGTTCATTGTTGGTTGTTATGGTTTTTATCTTGTTGTTCAATGTTTCTTCCTTATCTTTGATGTTTTATGTGGTGAGGGTTTTGGGACTATTTTGCCCCGAACTTTCACTTGATGGTTTGGTTTAAGATGAGAGGGATAATTGTTGAGGTTGTTGGGGTTTTGTGTTTGTGTTTGGGCGGTGATTACTTCATAATATTATGAATTAATCATTTTATGCTTTCCAGTTTTTTCCATCCCACCAGTGTTCAACCAATCTTATTTGCGTTAAGCACGACTTGTTTGTATCATTCATTTCATCCATCGCTATTGATAAAAGAGCTAGATTGATAATGATTGATAATCATAGAGTCCATCCCACCGATTGCGTTTAGTTCTTTTCCACATTGAATAATAGTGTTTTTATCAACCAAGTTTTCATACATTATTTTGATAATATCAGGGTTCTTGTCTGTCCAGTCTTTTATTCGTGGCAAACCACTTTCACTAATAAATCTGTCAAGGACAGTTTTCCAAAAATAAAAGTCTTCACGAGGTGGCAAGGAATGGTTTTTAACAAAGTCTCTAATCTCTTCATCTTCTTTTTCTATTTGTTTTCTTTCCCAGTCGTCATCTTCGCTCTCAGTCTCACTACCAAAGTCAGCAGATATACCAATATTCCCTGTATCTGTAACCTCAATTTTGGCTCTACTCATTTCCCCTTACTATATATATATAGGTATTTTTCTTTAAATATTTATCACTTTTTGTAGCTGCTCTTGTATTTCTTTCTGATTACAGGATTTCTCATAACCATTGAACACTTCTTTTAGTTATTCACGCAAGAAGATTTCCAAAATGTATTTTACCTTAAACTCTCTATTTCTAAATGTAAAGTCCAATCATTTTGAGGAAACCACCACTCCCGCTTGTTCTTACAATACTTCATATATATGTAAGGTCGTGAAAGTTTTTAAGAAGTGATAGGTAGTGTTCCACTCCCTTTTTACAAAAGACTTAATCGCCATTAAGAACAGTTTGTCGAGTTTGAATTCTTGCTCGAGTTTGAATGTGTCCATTAAAACATCATGTTTTTTCATTTGCCGAGTGTTTGTGCGATTAGTATCAAACAAATAGATAGGTGATTTCTCCATCCTTGTTTTAAAGAAATATATTTGTTTTTCTACTCTTGTCAGTTCTTTATATTTAAAATAGTCAAAATGATTCAAAATGATAATTGAAATTTATGTATCTGCGTTCCTTATCATTCAAGTCCTTACATTTAGAACAGTGAAGGTTGTGATTACGTATCTCATCACAAATTCCAGCAGGAAAAATGTTGTTCAATAAAACCCTTCCCCTGTTGGATTCTTATAATACCCAATATAAATAAAGGCTAGATTTTCATCCCCCAACTGATCATCAACCCAGGGGTAGATCGCAGCCACTGCTCTATTTGCTACCCATCCCCATCCCAACGCCCCAACCAACGCCACCCGGGTTGTCGTCGATGTCGGTGCGCCAGTTGGGATGAGTGTCGCCGTCCAAGTGGCCCCAGGCGTGGTGGTTCGACAAGGGGCCACCCTTGTCCTTCCTGCATCGGGAGTACAGCAAGAAAATATGGTGATTTCATGGGGATTTCATAGGAATTTAACAATCAACAATAGGGATTTAATGGGATTTTCTTGGGATATTTAACCAACAACAATTGGTGATTTCATAGAAATTCATAGGATTTGCAGCTGACTTATGGTAGCTAAGTTGGTTGATCACTCCTTTATCACTGTTTTATGGTAGTGTATCCTTGTTGTACAACAACCATAGCTACCATAGCTAGCAGACAACCCTTTTTGGATCCACGTCCGGGGGTCACAACGGGAACCACCCAAGGTGGGGGTGAGCTTTATGGCAGATACATCTATAGTTAACTATAGAAACTATCCTTTATACCACCCATCTATAGTATGTTTCTATCCATCTATAGTATGTTTCTATCCATCTATAGTATGTTTCTATCATTTTCTATCCATCTATAGTATGTTTCTATCCATCTATAGTATGTTTCTGTCCATCTATAGTGTGTCTCTATCCATCTATAGTATGTTTCTATCCATCTATGGTATGTTTCTATCCATCTATAGTATGTTTCTATCATGTTCCATCCATCTATAGTATGTTTCTATCCATCTATAGTATGTTTCGGTCCATCTATAGTATGTTTCTATCCATCTATAGTATGTTTCTGTCCATCTATAGTGTGTTTCGATCATTTTCTATAGTATGTTTCTATCCATCTATAGTATGTTTCTATCCATCTATAGTATGTTTCTATAATTTTCTATCCATCTATAGTATGTTTCTGTCCATCTATAGTATGTTTCTATCCATCTATAGTATGTTTCTATCCATCTATAGTATGTTTCTATCCATCTATAGTATGTTTCTATCCATCTATAGTATGTTTCTGTCCATCTATAGTATGCGTCGATCTTTAAATGTTTTGTGCCCCCCATGTGGCTTTATACAGTAAATCTTAAGTTATTGGAGGGACCGCATTTGTTTGGAATGCCCAAGAACGTGGCAGGGAAAACCACCAAGAAAAGCAACATCACGTCCGATTTTTGGGCCTAGTGCTTTATTTGGTGGTTTCCTGAAATGGGGGTACCCCAAAATGGATGGTTTATAAGGGAAAATCCTATTTAAATGGATGATTTGGGATACCCCTATTTTAGGAAACCACAATTTGGTGAACTCTAAATTGCAAACTTCATCCCCATGTGTGCTGTTTATAGGAATTGAACGTGCCGGCTTAATCTGGTTTAAAGGTTCACCCCGACCCCATTTTGTGACGAATCAACATGTAACACGTGTGCAGGGTCAGGTTGTCCTTGTCCCAATGTATCCAAATGAAGTTGGCTAAGTCAACTGTGTATGAAGTTACCTGCTTCCCGATGTCCCGGTTAGTCAAGTGCACTTTTTGCTTGGTTCAACAAATGTTTTTCCCCTCTTTAATGCTGTTTTGGTTGTGTCGACACTGATGTTGTCAAAACATAAAAGGACCATGATAATTCTTCAAGTCGCCATTGCGAAACAATGTTCTGTTGCGAAATGATCGTTCTTGATTCTTGGTTGGTTAAATCCTCAGCTTTCTTCCTGAAATTACCAAATCTGACGTTTAAGACACCCCATGCCAAATCAAGCTAGTATCTCCTTCAAACCCCAACCACTTGACTTGGGGGTGCAGTTGGGGTTACGACTGGATATATACTGCAGTTTAACCATAGTTGTAGGGGTTATATCTCAAGTTATGGGCTCACGGCCATAGTTGGTAACCAATTTATAACCTTAACTGCACTCCCAAGTATCAGTATATTCCATGAAATCCCCATGAAACATCGAATTACCCTAAGATAAAGTAACATAGATGTGGACAAATCAACAATTTTTGTGATGATTTTCCTAGGGTTTTCCCTAGGTTTTCATAGGTTTTCCACATCTACATGCCTTCACCCCTCGGGATCTTCGCCTCGCTGGAGCACCACCAGCTTTGGGCGCCGCCGCGGCAACGGCCACGCCGCTGCCCACGTTGCCGATGACCGAGTCGGGGGCATACTTGCCGATGACGTCCGGGGGATGGATCCTGAGGCAACTGATGGCAATTGTTGATCTTTTGGGAACTTTGGGGACTTTTTTGTTGAAATATTCGTCAAAATATTAGCTGGTTGGTGAACAACTAATCTATATTGGGGACAAAACTCATCTATAGTGTACGGAAGTTTTTTCTGGAATCCCTGTTAGCTGTATTCCATGACAATCTGCTTTTATGTTTCGTAGATTGGAAATAACCCTATTAAGGTGAGTAAAACAGTTTCATAAACCATCCCCCAGTCATCACCATAAATATATAGGTGCTGTGGTTGCCATTCCCAGTCATGGCTGGTTTATGACATTGCTTTACCCACATTATCATTATTATCATTGCTCAATGGGTTACTTAATGGATGATGTATCTTTAATAGTGTCAATGACTAATCGGAATAAACCCCTCTAAATAGGGGATGTGATCTATTATCATCATTTACCGTTTTGGTTGTTTAATGTTACCTTAACCAACCAATGGAGGACTTTTGATGAGGAAAATCATGATGTTTGACCAATGGATGTTTTTTGAAATCAAGAACTTACAAAAACAATTCTAGTCTTTAGGGGCTGAACATGATATCAGAAGCAAGAAAACAATGAGTTTTCACATGGGAAGTTCACTGGCCAAATTGGAAGCAACAAAAAGGGGCACAGATGGGCAAAGTCTGCCTCCGGCTGTGAAACCCTGAACGATTTCACAAAAAAACATGTTGCCATCCTTGATTTGTTGGCTCATGTTTCCCAGCATCATGAAGCATTGCCGAGACTTCACCCGCCACCCAATCTGACCCAATCTCTGAAATCGCGTGTTTCCTAGTTGCCTAACAGCGGTACAAATGAGATCAAATGAGCTGAGCAAAATCTCTGTCTTCCAACATTTACCAGATTTTTTACCAGCAAAATCCACCAAAATCTCACCTTGAGTTGCAAACACTTTGCATCCTCCACCCTTTCCCATCTTCCCTATTCCAAGGCACATATTGAACTCCTCCGTGGCATCCTTTCCGGCGAAGGTCAGGATAGCCAGTTCGCCACCAGGGTGTTCGCTCAGGAAACTGGTCACATCCAACACTTGTCCATCCACCTGAGGGGCCGGATGCCCGTTGGAATCGTTGGAACGCTGCCTGAACGCACCCCAAAATCTTCGACATTTCCGGGCTGGATTTTTTGGTAGACTGTGAGATGAAAAATCCTAAAACCAATGGTGGCAAACCGGTCAAAATTGGGATCACCATAGCATTTGCTTGGCGATGAAGTTGGAAACATTGACCTTGATGACACATCGAAACTTAGCGTTCAAAAGGATCACGGTGCTTCGATCCTTCCGGTGAAGGTTTCATGACCCAAAAAATGCGCAAACCCATGATATTTCCCGTTCAACATTAATATGGATGTAGCCGCTAGCAAGAAAAATAAAATTCTAGATCACGTTGATTTCGCACATGAATAAAACTGATCACTGATCCCAAGTTACTGCATGAATTATATATATCACAGAGTAGCAGATAGTAAGTTCCTAAATTCCCCAAATTTGACCCTCAGAAAACCCACAACTCTGGTCATTTCAGATCCACCCAGTTGTTTTCTGTTTGGTTTCCCGAAGGGGCCCTCCCCCTTCCCAAACAAAAAAACCAACGAAAACTGAAGCAAAGTCAGAGCCGACGACCACCCAGCAATCCGTCTTGCTGTTGTGTTTGGCCACTTCCGTCATGGGAATTCCTGGTGCTCCGCCTGCGGCAGGTGCGCCACCAGCCGCAACGGCACCGCCGCCACCGCCCAAACTGCCAATGACGGAATCCGGAGCGTACTTGCCGATGACGTCAGGGGGGTGGATCCTGAGATGACGTAGCTAGGTTTCAATCGATAAACTGGTGTTTTTATTGGGATTTTGATATACTGAGAAGGGGAAAGACCTGATGGGCAATTGGTTTGGGGGTTCAAAAGACCATTTGAGATCAACATGGTGTTTCCAGATCAATATTCGATACACGTTTAAAACATGTTAAAACCGTTTCCTGGCAATGCACGCGGCATGAGTGTGTATGTAACTATTTGCGAAATCTGGTTGGTTTCAACCTTCCCCCTCCAGTAGTCAACCCCGATTTTGGCGACAAGCTCCCCGAACAAGTATCCCACAAAGTCATGTATGAATCATTTTGATTATATATATATATTCCATTAGTAGTGATATTCCCCAACGCTCCCCATGTAAAATGATTCATTGAGATTTGATGGGTAGAATCACTCATAGCAACATTAAAACTGCCAATTCAGGTGCTATGTACCAAGGCACATGTTGAACTCCTCCGTAGCATCCTTTCCGGCGAAGGTCAGGATAGCCAGTTCTCCCCCAGGGTGGTCGCTCAGGAAACTGGTCACATCCAAAACCTGCGGCACAAAGGTTGGACATGAATAAGGCTTGGTCCAGAAAAAATGATGGGCCCAATACATATGAACAATTTCATGGTACTTGGGTTAAGAGGCTCAATTGATTCAACCCATGGTTTTCTTTAGCTGATGCAAACTATTTTGGGACCCCTGAGGCCTGGCCATCAACCACCACCCAGCAATCTGTCTTGCTGTTGTGCTTGGCCACATCTGCCATGCTGATGCCACCGCCGCCACCTGAGAATGGGCACAATAATTACTGCCCTATACAAGGACCCAGGAAACATGGGGGAGCTGGTGTGGGAAGACGTCGGAACGCAGCAACTACCGAAAAAATAAGTTTGCCGATCGGAGTGAGTTGGGAGTTCGCAGCGCCAAACTTGATGAAAGTACCTGCCGGCCCACGTTCTCATCCATGAGCTGTTCTCATCAGAGACGGCCTCAGTGCAGTTTGGGAAAGGCATGGTCCTATGACGAAGACGTCAGATGTAATTGACAATCGTCCGTCGCCTCGCGTCACGAATCTCTTTTGAACCTCAATGAATGAGCCTCCCGCCAGATTCACCAGGGTTCCCAGGGTTCAAGGGTGAAGCTGGGGTTCGCCCACCCAGGATTCTGCAAGCACCTAAACTAAAAGAACGGTGGAAGATAGGGGCTCCAGCGGATCTTGAGCTTGACCCACATGGGGTGGATTTGCCAGGCACTGGTCCCCTTCATGGGGAGCTCAATCTTTCCCGCAGTCACTCATATCATATCATCATGATGATGATCATCATCATCACCACCAGCATCAGCATCATTATTATTATCACCATCATCATCACCATCATCATCATCATCAAACATGTTTGGTTGTTATAACAGCTATCTATGAGTCAAAGGTTTGCTGTCATTATGTTTCAAGCTGTCTACTCCATTCAAGGCAGCAGTTTCGATCAGCCAAGTCCTCGATTTATTCCGATGCTCTAGTCCGGTTGGATTTTGAGCCCTCCGTGCTACACAAAAACAAAATATCGCTGGCCCAATGGGCCCAAATCTCATAGGATGCAAAGGAATGTATACGTCTATATATATATATATGATATGCATATACGTATATGGTATAAGTAGTTCATTAAAAGTAGTGGGTCCGGTGATGATATTTTTTTCTATTTAATGTACTGTGTCTGTCTTTTGAAACCGACTAGTTTGGTGCTTGCATTGTCATTCCTGTACACTGTGTATACCCCATGTTTGAAGCCTCATTGTGGCGATGCATGCTCTCGGGGCAATTCCTGTGCCAATTTACGAAACATGATGTCCAGTTTTATTTTCAAAAATAAACTATATGTAAACTGGGAAACTTAACTAGGCTAAGATATGGCTTTATGACGGATATATGGAGGGTTCCGAAATTTTGAAATGGGGGTACCCAAATCATCCAAATCATCCAAGTCATTCGACCCTTGGAAACTTCCCAATGTTAGGAGATCAACGGATGGTCATTGCTAGTCTTGAAGAACTAGACCCAGGCCCAGATGTCAAATTCAAATCATTTGTTTAGTGATTTCAACCGTGAAAGCTATAAGATATTATTAGTAAAAATCTAGTTATGTAGTCATTACAGTTTTCTATTTGATTTGATGATCGATCTACAAATGACTTCCATAGGTTTGCTGTGGCGATCCTATGTTGGTTCCCAGTTCTGCGGCTCAGAATCCCCAATCAACCAGTCAGAAGGATGTAGTAAACCCCATTTTTGGTGGTTAAACGCCCTTTTTTCGTGTCAACCCTACAAAAAGACATTAGATTTTCTGCCTTTCAGAATCATCCAGGCTAGAATTGATTTCAAGGAATGTTGTACCAGCACTTTTTTGCCCACCTCTTTCATGCTTTCTTGGGGCTTTTTGGAATGCCAGACAGGTCTTAACCATTTACCATATCAGGCTTCACGCCTAGGGCATTCAAAGACCAACTTCGGAAGATACCAATGTCCTAAAAAACCCATGGTACAATGGCGCGGCTTGTCCAGCCAGATCCGTGAAAACAAACAAACCTCTGGGGATCGAATCGATTCGATCAGCGCATCGATTCCTGAAATTCGACCCTTTTCCTATTCCTAGCCATCAATGATCACGTTGCTGGAGCAAATCCAATCCACAAATATTGACATCCTACCTACATCTCCAAACAAAGTCTGTCACGCATGAATCTGATCGCAAAGCCTTGATCCAAAAACAAACCTCAGGCCATCCACTGACCGTATCTTGTAGCAGATTGTAGCAGGAAAATCACCAACCATCCACCCACCATGCACCAACCATTCACCAATCATTACGATTTCTGCTGCCCGTGGGTTGAGTTCGAAGACCGACCATCAAACCAACTGATATATATATATATATATAATAAGTATATATTATATATATATATATTGTGGGAATAGATCCAAGAATGGGAATATGATTAGTAGTGTAATGTGATATATAATACGAAGATAACAGAATACATAAACGTTAGTATGGTATTTGAGAGTGTCCGAAAATGGTGGATACTTCAAAATGGGAAAATGATGGCCACTGGAATTCGGGGGACCTTTTTCAGACAAAACCATACCTCGAATTTAACCTAGAAAAACCACCAAAACCCAAGCAGTTCTTTCTAACGATCCTGAAGTCCAATCGGAGATACCGCACCCAGAAACTCAAATTTCTGAAGTTGTATCACCGATTTTTCCATTCAAACAACACGGTTTACGAATCAACCGTCCCTCATCAACCACATGTGGTCTCCAACAAACCTCCCAACCTCCCAACATCCCCGGTCCCCCCCCCCCATCGCCCCAGTTCACTCCACCATGCCACCACCGCCGTTGGCGATGGGCGCCGCTGCCGCAACCGGCGCCGCATTCATCTTGTCCTCGTAGCTGCCGCCGGCCAATTTGGAGGACTCCACGGCACCGGTCAAGCCACCACCAGTGAGCTCCCGCAGGTCCACGTCCTTTAGCCCACGAAGAGACGCCAAAAATGGGGGGAAGTTCACCCAAAATTGGATCATGGAGTATCTGCTTTCATAGTCTTGATCAAAATGGATTAATTTTGAATGAAGGGTTTTACCAAGGGAGTTTTTGGACTGGTTTGGTGATCCCAGTTTTTTTTACCCAAGAAACCGACCCAACTTCTCCCAGCCTTCAGGTCTGCCCCCAGCATGTACTTCGCCGCAGCCTTGCCCGCCACTCGGCCGAAGACCACACAGTCCAACAGAGAATTGCCACCCAGGCGGTTGTTGCCGTGCACGCCGCCTGCCACCTGACGTGGGATCAAACATGGCAAGCTGGGAAATTCCATAAATATCCCAGTAAATACCCTCTGGTAAACTAACATAGCTATAGAAAATCACCATTTTTAATGGGAAAACCCACTATGAATGGCCATTTTCAATAGCTATGTTAAATTGCCAGAGGGTATCCCATAGATATCCCAGCAAATATCCCAATAAGTATTCCATAAATGGCAAGTAAGTGGCAACATGTTGACCCGTAAGGAAGGATACTAAACAACTGAAAGAATGGGTATAGGAAACCTCCATTTCTATCAAGTTAAATATCCCATAAATATTTATTCAAGTCCCACTGAATATCCCACCTCGCCAGCAGCATAGAGCCCGGGGATGGCTTTGTCGTTGGGCCCAATGCAGGCGCTGTCCGTGTCAATCAGCAAGCCACCCATGCAGTAGTGGATCACCTAAAACGGCAACCATGATTTATCCATGAAAAATGCTGATTGAATCAGAAAAAATGGTGATTTCATCGCTAAACGGGGTAATTTATCTATGGAAAATTGTGATTTAAGCATTCAAAAGTGTGATTTGACCACTAGAGATTGGATTTAACCACGAAATATGGTGATTTGCCTGCTCAAAATTCTGATTGAAGCACTAAAAATTGTGATTTAATTCATTGAAAATGATGATTGTATCCATTGAAACTTGTGATTCAACCACTAAAAATTGCAATTTAACCAACAAATATGGCTTGAACCATCTATCATCAAAAATGAGGATTGCACGTGATACACTTTGGAGACCAAAATCCAAACCCAAATACAGTCTCAGAAGCGTTTCGAGCTATAAGGATGATTTTGACGAGCCAAAATGATGATTCAAATGCTAAAATGGGTCCAACAATGGTGTTGTTCCCCAAGGGCATTTCGATGACAAATATGATATCATCCCACAAGCGACCTGAGAATCATCAAATTTGATGTGTTGCCTTGTTGAACCTCACTACCCCATGGGTGCTGGGATAACTAAGGTACAAATTGGATAATTGGACCCAAGAAAAATGAGTGTTCATAAACATAAATATCTCAATAATTAATGGGAAATTGATTATCATATCAGATATGACATATCGCCTAGAATTACCATCTGGTTAACACTAACAGTTCGCCATGGAAAGATCCACCCATTTTTAAGTTCGGTAAACCATCTATTCTATGGGCCATCGAAATCCCATGGCTATGTTAGTCATAACCAAAGGGTACCTTTGGACAATGGTTGACCCTGGACTGGATATCCCTCAACAACAGCAACGACAACCACAACAACCACAACAACAACAACACCTACACCTAGAAAATCCAAAAAAAAACATATTTGTCGTTAAAAAAACATCAACAACAAATCGTTAACTATCCAACGGTGTTTCAATGCGTAGCATGTGCCGTGGTGCTGGTGTGATGATGGCCACGTAGAACGGCTCGTGCTTCACGCCTGAGCCTGGGAGATTGATCGAGTTCATCAAAAATTGATTTTTTCACAGAGAAAAATAGGGATGTTCATTGATTTAACAAAGAAACATTGTCTGGTTGGTGGTTTAAACGCCTCTGAAAAATATTAGTCAGTTGGGACTATTCTTCCCAATATATGGAAAAATAAAACATGTTCCAAACCACCAACCAGTTATGTTTTAATTGATTGAACCAAGATAAATTCGGATTTCACCAAGAATGATGTGTTTGTTCAAATGATGATGTGTGATGTGTTGACAGCTAAGTCTGTCAATTTCACGAAGATCGCACTGGCATTCAATTGATGTGAGATACTCATCCATAGTTACCATAGTTCATGGGGTTGATGAACCAACTTTTTACTGGGAGGGGGGCACAACTTTGTGCGAAGTTGCTATGCCAAATCCCGTCAGTCTTTCCAGGATGCCGATGTTCGATGATCTTTCCTCAATTTCCAACTTTTCCACCATTTTCTATCTATTTGGAGCTTACTATAATCTAAGCTCATGATTGCGACTTCAAGGCGATTTCACAATCGGCATTTTGTGTGTGAATTACGGACACCAACCTAAGCATCAAAAATCCCCTACCCTCTGGTAATTTAACATAGCTATTGAAAATGGTGATTTATAGTGACATTTCCCATTAAACATGGTGATTTTCCATAGTTTTTTGTATGTTTACCAGAGGGTAACAGGATTTTTTTTGCTAATGGCAACGCTACAGATTTTTCGTACCCTAATCGGATCCCTCCGGTCAAACGAGATGACTCTCCAGTCACGTTGGATTACGTAGATATCCATCGGGGGGCCCAACGTGGTCGTTGTTGGAATCAAACAACCCAACGAAAAAAACCCATTTCGGGAACAGTTCTATTACAGAAATGACCCATTTCCATAGATTGATATTAAAATTATTATGGAGTATTACTTGGAGATATTTGATATTCAATTATTTGGTATGGCAATATCTCCAAAGATTATGGGAATAACAAAATATAGCAAATACTCTCTATTTTTGAATATAAAAATATCTCCAAGATAATTTTTTGGGAACATCCCATCTCCATATCTCCATATTATCTTCCCATGATCAACAGCGCATCACAGCGCGCACCCACTGGAGCCTGGCAGGATGTTGTGGAAAAACTTCTTGCCGCTGCCTGTCTTGCCACTTGCCTCACGACGCGCTGTTTTTAAAAAACCAGCACCCTAGGACCATTTTGGGTACCGTAAAATAGATGGTGAATGGATGGTTATTCCCCAAAATATATGGTAATGAATGGTTTTGAGCCATCCCCAATGAACAAGTCATGTCTTCATAATCCCATCGTCCATGGGTCAATTGGTAGATGATTTACCTGCACAGTGGGTGGAGATTCTGAGTGCCAGAGGGTGTAGGCAATTGTACACACATGATCTGGTAATGTCAACCCTGGATTAATAAACCCCAAACGGCTGTTTAATTGGGAGGGTACCATAAAATAGTATCAGATGAAATGACTATTGGAGGAGTACCCCCCTAACTAATAAACCATGGAATGCGCCAGCCGAAAAATGATTTGGACCATATTGGACCTCTGAAAAATCCAAATCGCTGCTGAACAGATTTTGCTTATGGCCAAAGTGGTCCCCGGGTCCCCATTCGCAGAGAATGCACCCCTCAGTTGGTACCAACGGTGGCGAACTACCCACGAATCGTAAGTGGGTGAAAAAAAAAAACAGTGATTTACATGGGATGGGTTAATCGATTTATAACTGGGGTGAACTAACCCACTTACGATTCGTGGGATGAACCACCAAGTAGAACTTCAATGTCTTCCCTCTGCCGCTTTCCCCGTGTTCCCTCCCGGATCTCCATCCGAACCTCATCGTGAGACTTGCCGGAGGGATAGGCTGGCCACTGTCCATCGTCCGGATGCGTCTCAGTCTTCTTGGCCGCCTGGTAATGCTCCTGACGCTGCTTGGCACTATCAGTGTCTGGTAACGAAGTGAGGGTTTAGACACAACCAACACACATGGGGATGTATTGTAGTTTTACCCTAAGTATTGCCAGATTGATAGGCTAAGTCGACTATTCTGGCCAAATTACTTTAATTCTTACCTCGTCTCCCTCGTGTCTTAATTTGTTCCCCATGATTACTGTCCTCGTTCGTTAATTTGCAGGTGCAAATTAAGGCTTTACCTCGTTAATTCAAAGG
>Ga0126342_10013486_pt1 | contig 14473 bp, 17 predicted proteins | sample Cyp1metagenome_FD_92528 | JGI IMG/M metagenome (GOLD analysis project Ga0126342, IMG submission 92528) | Coral microbial communities from Lord Howe Island, Old Settlement Bay, Australia - Cyphastrea 1 metagenome | ecosystem: Host-associated > Invertebrates > Cnidaria > Coral ... | reverse complement strand
TAATAGAATAGTATTAGTATAGTATTAGTATAGTAATAGTATGGTAATAGTATTAGTATAGTATTAGTATAGTAATAGTATGGTAATAGTATAGTATAGTATAGTATAGTATAGTATAGTATAGTATAGTATAGTAATAGTAATAGTAATAGTAATAGTAATAGTAATAGAAAAGTAGTAGTAGTAGTAGTAGTAGTACTAGTACTAGTACTAGTACTAGTAATAGTAATAGTAATAGTAATAGTAATAGTAGTAGTAATAGTATAGTAATAGTATAGTACTCGTATACTACTAGTATAGTATAGGAGCAGTATAGTAATAGTAGTAGTAGCAATAGTAAGAGTAATAGTAATAGCAATAGTAATAGTAATAGTATAGTAATAGTACTGGTGCTAGTACTAGTAATAGTAATAGCATAGTGTATCATTTTACATCATATTGTCTTTTATTATCTTATATTATATTACATTATATTATATATCTACGTATATTATCATCCAAAAAAAACGAAACAACTATATAAGACTTCTCCACTCTCCCGGGTGATTTTTCTCCTGTTTCCCTGCCTTTCAAAGATGTTGTGTCCTGTTCCGTGAAGGCTAAGAGCACGCGATCGTCGTACAGCAGCTCATGGGCGATGGTCAGGGCCTGACGTGAAAAAACGTCGGGATGAGTCGATGTTTATATGGGATTTGTATATTTAGGGTTTATAATCCCGAAAAAAAAATACTTTGAGTGATCCCCACCATGGCATTTCAAGGCATATATTTCGCATATGTTCTGGCATTCGATCTGACATTCTCCCTCACATTCTATCAGGCATTCAATCTGACATCTCTTGAGACATTCTATATTGGACAGGCTATACTCAACATCATGTGGAACCATCCCCAACTACAAAAGTGAAAAAAAAAACAGCGAGGCTATGAAATGAACTATCCACTTTGTAGGGTATACCGTATACCCAATTTCATTAACCACGAATCTATTGGAGATGGTTTCTAGCATTGAGGATCCCACAGTGACCATACAATGCAGGATCATCTTTGAGTATCCCATTTTCTCGAGGATCTTTCGGCTTTTCCCCAGCGTCCAGCTTATGAGGGGCCCCTGTTGGAGGCTACAAAATTGTAGGGATACCCTACAAAATTTGATTTCGGGGAACAAGATACATCAAGAATCATCAAGATACCCAAAATTGGATCATCATAGTCATTTCGTTGATCATGCCATGGTCTGTTGTCATTCCATGACCATTCCATGACCCCAATGGATGGCATCTTTGGTACCCCACCTTGAGCTGTCGTCGAGGTGCTTCATGGCCCTGAAAAGGTCAGAAAGAATCGCCTATTTTGACCATCGCCTGTTTTGGCTATTTATGGTATATCGATTCATGAAAAAACCTTCAGAAAATGTCCAAAAAGCATTCAGAAAATTGTTTTATGCCAAAATTGCATAAAATTGCAGTATCAACATTAGTATAAACCAGTCAGAAAATGTTCAAAGGCCTCGATTGAATTGACCTCACTCGACAAAGCTGCCCATAGCATCGCTGCGCTCTGCTCGGCCTGGTGTGCGGTCTCTGGGAGATCCCTCTATGGATATTCTAAAACACTGACGAAACAAAATCATGATAAATCAAAGTAAGCAATATAAATCCTTGATAAATCCCGGAATAAATCTCATGAATTTACCCCTTCCAAATTCTGAGACCCCAAATCAGGCTATGCTGAGTCCTGCTCAATGCCCCAACGACAACAGTGCTAGTCACTGCCCAACGACTCAAGCCCTTTCCCCCAGAGTTGGCAAACCGCGGCAAACCTCATCCGGTCGATCAGCCACGCGCTGACAGATTTCTGTGATTCGCGGAAAGTCTACACCTGAGTTTGGAGATGTTTGGAGATGTTTGGAGATGTTTGGAGAATCGGTCAACTATAGCCACTATAGCCATTATAGCCTGTCGATGCCTGTCGCAATACTTCTTGGAGTTCAAAAACGGAAGCCCTATCTGAAGTCCAAGGCCGTGTGGAACTGCAAAATCTTGGGAACCTTCATAGCTTTGATGTGTTGAAATGGTGAACAATAGAGAATGGCCAAGTGTTTTTCAAATTGCGTCGCAGATTCTTAAGACAAACCGAAGTAACCGAAGAAGGAAACAAATTGGAGAAAACCCGCAAACGTGTCCTTCCAACTTCAAACGGTTCACATCACGAGTCATATCTGCTGCAATATACTCTGAGTGTCTTTCAGATTTGCGTATGAAAATGGCGGGCCCGAAGATTGAATGGTTGATGCAGTTGTATATACATATCTTACAAGACCTTTGCATACACCCTCAGGATCCCCCACGACTGGACGGCGAGAGCGCTTCCTGGAACCAACTAGCGGCAGGGCCGGGGTACCGCCAGTAACCTCGTTTTGCAAACCCAGTTTAGAACTATGATATTTATGGAGAATCTAACAGTTACCACTACATGATATTTTTGGAGAATCTAACCACTACTATGATATGGCTTAGATATGGTTTGATAGAATGTGGCTGCAACACTGCATCCAGACCCAAACCGGGAGCCCATCGGTCCCCCATGGAGCCTGTAGCAATCCCACAGCGGAGGCACGTTCCTCTGCATCTGCAGTTTCAATGGCAGCCTGTGCAAATCATCACCACCTTTGACGAATTTTAAGCAGCTTAGTCCCCAGACTTTCAGACCCACAGGTATCATATTACCATCTAATGGTATGATATTCAATATGATACCTGTTGTATCCCGGTATCCCCATTGTTTTACCTGTGTTTTGATGTCTCACCATGTTGGATTGCCTTTTACCCATTACATCCCAGTAAAATACGCTGATTGTGAACGGCTCAATCCCATGCCATAAAATGTCTGATCTGATATCCCTAGTCATTTTTTCCACCTTACCCCATCAAATCCGATGCTAAAGTTCTAAGATATGGGCTATCTATCTCCCAGCAAAAAGTCAAATCAAAGAAAAATCAAAGTAGAATCACCCAAAACCTTGCAAGATATGACAAGTAAATCCGACTAAAATCCTATCCCTACATAATCTGCTGTGCCATTGTGTGCACCTTGGCCCGCGCCACTGCAGCGCGGCGCCGGGCCGCGAAGTCGCCACAACAGGAGACCAAGCGATCCATCTCTGGGACGGCCTGGAGTTGATCAGTGGGGAATATTGATCAGTACGGTGTGGGAATATCATGGGAATATCATGGGATAACAATATGCAACCATATAAAAACTGAGATACTGCAGATACTCACTGGGCATTCAGATTGGGAGATATCCGACGCGTGCTGTAAAAAAAGGTGGCTTGCGCTGGGAAATATGAAGGGAAATCCCCGAACGACATGGAGAATGGCTGGGAAAATCATCGAACTAAATGGGCGATTGTCCGTTGCCATGTTTGATTACCAGTGGGTACCAGAAATGCAGGGATTCTTTTGGGATTGAATGATTGAACCGTAAGAATATTCAGAAGTGCGGATTTCGAATGATCTATTAGCCAGCTTGTTTTTCCAGCAGAAATTGGGATCAAAAACGGAATTCAACAGCAGAGGTGATTTGTTGTATGATTTCAGACGCTTTTTTTTCCCAGCGGAAAGGTAGGGATTCAACTGATCATCCAATAGAAAGACTAGACCGATTTAGCTAGTAAATCTAAAGATGCCAACTAGAAGAAAAGGGATTTTCACCATCCAGAAATATGAAGATGATACAAATATGAATACACATACGTATATGTAACATATGTAATCATATGTATATATACAACTTTGCGATTGGAATTGATCATCTTGTAAATGTATGACCAATGATGAGTACAAACAGCACTTTGCTGTCCAACTCAAATATGTTGTGAATGAACTTGGCCCAACAGCTGCTTCATTTTTTCACTGGGATCATCCCTTTTGTGGACCGGCAGATGTGGAAAACTCAGATCATTTTCCGGGAAATCATCGCTTTTCTACATAAAAAAAATCATCGTTTATCCGGTGAAACCGGTCGAATGTCTTGGAGGTTTTGATCCATTGATCAATCCCCAGATAGAAACCACGAACGAATCAGAAGTCACGTGCCTGGAAATGCCCAAAATCATTCTTTCCAGCTGGGAAAATCCATCGAACCAAATATGATCAAATATGGTAAATATATGGGGGGTTCCTGAGATGTACTCCCATATCATCCATTTTAGTAGGATTTTCCCTTATAAGCCATCCAGTTTTGGGGTAACCCTTACTTACGAAAACCGCCCATCTGGGGCAGTTTCCCGCGCGAAATATGGGCCTCCTCTAGGAAATCCGCCAACGCTTCAAGGCCCATGACATGACCCGTGGCCTCAGGGCATCCCCCAAACCACCATAAAATCACCATGAAACCCATAAATAGCTTGAAATTTTGGGATGGTATGAACATAAACCATTCATAAACAATTCATAAACCATTCCCAAAGTGATGCTCTTAGCAAAAACGACCAACGACCTGGTCATCGGCAGCTACCCCAAAGTCTCCTTGATCTCCCAGGCCCTGGCACGATCAGAACACCGCAGCCAGCCATTGCTGCGCTTCTGCAGTGCGGCACAGTCACCTTGCACCTCCTGGACTGCGATGGATTTGTAGTGAATGGTTGGTGTTTCATCCCAGTTGCTAGGTGATAATGGTGATACCAGTAACATGTGATAACCCTGTTTGGAGTGGACTAACCCTACTTAGCCCATTTATAACCAGGCTTATAATATGTTATAATAAGTGGGATGAACCACCAAGTCATATTTGGTCACCTCCATAAGTTGGGTAAGTTGGGGCCCCCACTCATCAGTGGAACTGCACCCACAAGTAGTGAATGGAACCCGGAAAACCACAATGCTTTCCGTAAAGCTCTGCTTCAAGTTGGATCGTCAAAGCACAAAATTGACAAAACCCCCACCAAAAACCAGGGTAAAAGATGTAAAAGTCTCACATAATCTGACTTATACGCAAGCCAAAGACTCCGAAGTTGTTTCGCCACCTCTTTGGGGGGTCCATGACAGTCACAGTGTGAGGTGCACCTGGATCTCCTGAAGCTCTTCCTTTAACATTCCCTCGGAACCAAAGAGGCCTGAATCAAAAGGACATCACACAACCAAAGCAAAAATCCATAGGGTTTGGAGTTGATTTCAGGGTCTTTCATAGCTGATGTTTTTTGTGAAATTTGAAATGAAGATTCAGGTCAGCAGCACATCCAGCAGCATCAACCATTTTTGATATCAATTCTCTTCGAGGCGGGAGCATTGTTCCATCCCTGCAGACCGGTATAGAGTATTTCCATGTATTTCCTACCCACAATGACTCTCACCTCTACTGTCCTTCTTTGAGCAGATTCAGCAGCAAGACACATTTTTCTACGGCTTTCGAATCTCGGTGAAGAATTTCATATGAATTTGCCCAAACGATCCTAGAAATCCTACATTGGAACGATCATCCTTTTGGCAAGGCTTGCCCTCCAGTTTCGGACCTTCGGCAGCACCGTCATCCAAGCAATCGAAGTCCACATACAGTCTCTCCAGCCTCAAATTGCAGGCCTGCAGCCATGGCTCGCAGCATTTCATGTGTTTTCCTACGAAAAAGTCACAAGTGCAGCAGCTGGACACGGCTATGGCATGCCATGGGATGGGCCATGAGCGATGGACAAAAAACGGACCTCCAGCCCTTGCAAAAGTCCGTGAAGGGTGAACTGCACTTGCTCCTCTCCAAGGCTGGCTATGAAAATACCCTCTGCTAAACATAGCTGGGAAATCCCCCAACCTAAATGGAGGTTTCGTTCGCTGGGAAGATCATCGAACTAAACATGGGATTTTCATCCTTGCATATCATTGCCATCTTTGATGACTCCGGAGGGTATTTTTTCCATAGTCAAGTTATGTCAAGTTTATCACTTAATTATACTTAATTTATCATGGTTCATATACAACCAGATCGTTTACTGTACCATACTGCACCTTTTTTTATGGGATTCCATGGGATATGGGGAGTTTTTTGACCCATCCCGTCCAGTCCTCCAGAGCTTCGAAGTCGAAGTTCTCCCAACCTCGGAGGATCCAAAAACGCGGTCGGACGGAACTGGGTTCATCCAATGTGTCTTGGTTGCAACATGGAAATCTTATGAAATCTTATGATGTGTTTAGATTTTTTCAGGTGAGACATGGTCAAACTATGCGAATTCCCAGAAGAATTCCCAGCTTTTTCCAATCCTTTTACCAGCCTTGTGGATATGTCCATGATTTCCTCCAAGTCACCACCTTCTTCGCATCCCAGCAATGAGGCGATGTGAACCGCAGCCACATGAAGACCTCAAAAGTCATGATGATGTGGTGGTTACATGTGGTTACTGTAATTGGGATTGATTGGGATTGATTGGGATTTAAGCTACAGTTTCTATTTTTTAGCTTTTGACATGTGTATACATGTGTTTTTTTAGCCCATCGTTGGCAGCTGCTGCACCTTCCTGCAGCAACAAAGCTTGTCGCCGCCAGGCTAAATGTGGTGCAATCAGGCTCACCTGCAACACCCGTCATGGATGTCATGGGTGCCCAAGCGTACTGAGCATTGTTGATCAAAAAATGTGACATGTTGGAAGGTTAAATACCCTAATTAGGTACCTTCCAACAATAATAATAATAATAATATTGGTATCTAAAAATAATTTGAATACCCTAATTGTTAAATCGAATAAAGACTTTGGGGAAAAAAAACTACTTACCGTCTAATATGTCACGCCCAACATTGGGACACGTACCAGCTTTGACCTTGGCATGATGCCATACACCTGTGAGGCCACCCTTGAAGGGACCCTTGGCGATCTTGAAAAACTCACTAGCAATTTTCGCAGAATGTGAAGATGCAACATGTCAGTAGCATAATCAGGAGGTTGAGTTGTATGATCAACACTATATACCAACATATGCCAACACATTTCTTACCAAAAAGAATAGTAGCTTTCAGAGTGGAAGAATACAACGAGTCACTGGAGAGCTATTTGGCCCATCCACAAGCGCGGCCGTCTGCTCGGAATCACCTCGGCTCGGCAACCGAAAATTGGGTTTGATGCAAGCTGTGGCTCTCAGCCACAGTTCTCATTCAGTGCTCAAGGTATCTCACAGTATCTCACCGTATCCTCACCGTATCTCAAGGTATCTCAAGGTATCTCAAGGTATCTCAAGGTATCTCAAGGTATCTCAAGGTATCTCAAGGTTTCAAGTTTTGACCCTGGCGTATAAATATTACACTCATAAGATCCATAAGTCACCATCTGAAACAAGCCATTCGAGCTATGTTTAGTTCCCCTTACCCTCAGTTATGCTGAGGTTGGCCAGGGTTCGATACCATTTCCCATCTGCGGATGTTGGAAACTACTTGAAGGAACCTCGAAACAACTCCCGCAGGGCCTTCGGCTGCCACGTTGAGATCCACATCCTTGGGCTCTTCGGAAATCACGCTTGGCATATGGAGTTTCTCCTGAGGTGAAAACGGCTTCGCCGCATGACCGACACTGCTGGAAGGAATGGATGTGGAATGGATATGGTTCACAAGTGCAGGAGAAACGGACCCATGAAATTGATGGGTCTTAGTCTAGTCTTAAACCAGCCGTTTTAGGGTTCAATCACTTTCAATCCTTTTGATCTTATCCCAAACCATGACCGCACCTCGAAAGTCCAAGGAAAATCCCCCCATTTGGGTGAGCTGAGGATCTTCACACCATCAGCCAAGTAGCTATGGTTTCCCATGAGCGACCCAGCAATTGGCCAACCTTGGGACAGCACCCTGCCCTGCCCCATCCTGCAGCAGGTTTCGGTCAACAGCCAAGGCACCGTTCGAAAAGTCCAAAATTTGGAGACGCCGTTCTGTGTCCCATTGGACACACCAGCCTTGGCGGGAAGCCAACACATCTGCGGAGTCAAAAAATTGGCCACAAAGCATGTTCCAACATGATCGAAACATCAACCGTTGTCAACATCCTCCAAAAACAAGAAACCCAAAAAATCCAAAAAAGTCTTGCAACTTGCATCTTGCTGCATCTTTCCTTGTTTCTCCTATATATATGTTTCCGTACCCGCAAATATGCACAATCGCATCCACCCCGATGCAGCCAAGCAACTTCTTTGGGGCCTGGATCCAAGGGAACTTGGTCCCTCTAACGCGTCACTAATGTGGTTAAAGCAATCATAAACCACCCATTTGGGAATGGTTTATACATGTTTATACCACCTATAAAAATGGTGATCTGGGGGTGGTTTATGATGCCACATTAGTGACGATATAAACAACCCTAATCAGGAGACAATCCCAATATTTAATTGGGCAATCCCAATATTTGGGCCCTGCAAATCTGCATAAGAGAGATACAACTCTACTTCTGAACAGCTCACAGTGGTTGCTAGATGTCCCAACTGCACAAAGTTGGATCAAGGTAAATTGACATTGAAGTTAGTCATGTGGATGGGCAATGGGGATCTATAACTATACGCATATACGCACAGATATAATACGTATATAGATATACGTATGCATATAGGTGGACAACGCAGACACTCATATTACATATGTATAATTATACCAATATGTATATATGTATATGTGTATAATATGTGTGTCTGCATACATGCATATATATATATACACACTATATACACATACACATGCATACACACATGCACATATTCAAACATGTCTGAGTCTTGGCCTAGAATTGTCGGGAACCCCATGGGGCGATCTCGGCACCGCCTTCAGGCACAGTCATCTCCCATGGCCATGGCAGCAGCAACTCGGCCCCGCTGACTCGCTTGCGACCGTGGGAAAGGCAGGCTATAGATCCCATGTTGCCAGGTGTGAGCTTGATCCTCGTGCTACAATGAATAGATACAATGAATAGATACAATGAATAGATACAAGACATATCGAGATTTCCTAAAATGGGGACCCAAATCCAAGTCATTACACCATGACTTTGTATTGAAACTCATGGTGACGACTGGGGATCCCCATGTGTGTCAATCGCATGTCATTCCTATAATTTTCCTGGTTTGAATCCCATCAGTGTCAGCTGCAGGGCAACGATATGCTGGATGAAAGCTGCCAAGTTCATCATCCCCACAGCTTTCTGTTTTTGTTCATGTGTTTCAGCATGACATCAGCAACTTCTCTGAGCCACATCCAAGCACACACACACACGCAAAAAAAGAAAGTTGTGATTGCACTTGTGAGCCATTTTATTCGTTACCGGACTTATATCGCAACATCTTTTCAGCCAGTCATGGCGACCCAAATCAGCCCCACTGCCTGATCCCACTGCTGAACTTTGACGCAAGCACTGATGCCTGCGTTACAGGAGATCCTGGGCCATCGGCTATCAGGAACCCTGGCAAAAGTCAAACTCGAACACAAAGCAACATGTGAACTGCAGTAGATTGAATTCGCTGACAGTTCACCATCAGGGCTTCATGTTTGGCCCAAGATTTCAACTTCACAGACTTCACAGATTTCGACAGCGGACCAAGGCCAGTACACATCTAGGTCGCTACCCTTTACCAAGAGCTGCAAGGCCTGCAGCATCAAACCAACAAGAGATCAGCCTCACCTGCCCTGGCCATCGCACAGCATGGCACAGCATGGCACAGCGTTAGCACAGCATGGCACAGCCTACACACGTCCCAAGGGAGCCTCCTCCCAGAGCTGTCGATTGCCCAAGGCCACGATGCTTTGCGAATGGTCCTGCAAACGGGCCCAGTGGCTCCTGAACTTTGCCCAAAAAACGTGGTTCTGAAAGTGGCAGCCGGGCAGCCGGGCAACCCAAGGTGCAACCCGTGAGAAGCGCAAAATCCTTGGGTTTCATCTTGGCCGCCAAAAGGAGCAATCCCCCTGCTGCGCTCAACACCTGCGTGAGATCGCAGTGACACATGGTAGGAATATTGTTGTATGCATAAACAGAATCGACGTTTAATATGATATGATATGATATGATATGATATGACATGATATGATATGATACGATATGATACACACTTCAAAGGAGAAATCACCAACTAGAACTGAATTTGTATGTATCATAACAAACATCATTTAGCATCATTTAGCCATATGGCAAATTCCCAACGTTGGGGGCCTCACAAAAGCTATCCTCTGGTCGCATATCTTGGAAGGAGGGACCCTAGTATTTGGGGTGTCCCACATTTTGAGACAGACCCGTACAGTACAGAGCACGTGTTTGAAGCTCTCTTGGAAAGATTTTGTGACTTTTGACTTCCAGGTCCCCGAGTAGCAGCTGGGCAACAACTTGTACTATTATTTTTTTTGATTTGGCCGGTCGGTTTTTGTTGTTTTTTGAGCCTTCTGAGATTCAAAAGAACAACAAAAATCGATCCGCCTTTAAAAAAACACACACACACAAGAAGGACTGGGGCACATTCTTCCCAATGATTTTTTTGCGCACGCCTTTCTACTAAGTACTGACACTTGCTGTCAACTGCTTACCCATAGTGTGAAATGATTTGAAATGGAGGCTTCCTAAAACGGGGGGTACCCCCAAATCATCCCATGTTACTAGGATTTTGTATTATAAACCATCCATGTTTGGGTACCCCCATGTTCAGAAAGCCCATTTACTAGGATGTATACGAACGTGTCTCTGCAAATTCATCATTCTCTCTACCTTAATCTATCCGTCCTCATCTTCCTGGTGGAGCCCATAGCTCTGCTCTTTTTTTTGGACCGTCACCGCATCACGGCGTCACCGCAGCGCACAGCCGCGGCGTTGCGGCGTTGCGGCGCGTCACTTGCGACGGGCCCTGCGCTCCGCGGTCACACAGCCTTGGTTTCTTTGGTTTCCATGGAGACAAGCAGATATTCATAGGATATATGGCTAGTATATATAATATAATATAGTATATTATAGTATCATATAGTATAATATATAATGATAATAGTATAGTGTAACATAGTATAATATATAATGGTATAATCTTATATATATATATATATTGTGTATGTATGTATACATATATATATATATCATTATTATATATATCTGTCTGTGTGTGTGTACAGAGAGTAATAGTTTAAAGGCGTATAACCTATTCATGTTGTTAAGTATTCCGCTCCTTAAATATGAACGCATGCGCCGACGCGTCGACTCTGTGCCCCGCGGTGTACATGCCGAGGCTCCATCTGTCTATCTGCTTGACTTACTACATAAAGACTTATAGATCATCTAGTATAGACAGTATAGATCTATAATCTATACATATTTATACTAGATATTATTACAGGATATATAGATATAGATTGATGAATCCTATTCCCAAGTCGCCAAGCTCCACCGCTTAGCGATGCAGACCGCAAAGAGTGTACGTACATGGGATACATGTGTACGTCCATCTATGTGTGCATACATATATATATATATATATGTATTGATATGTATATATATATATGTATATATGTATTGATATGTGTATATGTATTGATATGTGTATGTGTATATATATATATATATATATGTATATATATATATATATGTGTGTGTATTGATATGTATGTATATATATATATATATACATATACATATAATTACATATATATATATATATACAATATCCACATGTTTAAACCAAAATAAACTGTCCAAGCTGAGACTGATACCATCTTCCATTGTCCACACTTCGTCGCAGACCTGAAAGTTGGAACCCATCTGAAATTATGAAATGCCACGGGATCGCAAAAATAAGAAAAATAAGGAAGAAATAGCAAGTTATCTTGAAGCACGAACCTTCGCTCTTCTTTCAACGGGACAGAGACAAGTTTGGTGTCGCATGACAAAATCGAATTCAACGCAATGCAAAGCAAAACACGAAACACATGAGCAAGTGTCCATAGCAGTGGAAGTGGAAATGCCAAACTCCCAAACATTGAAGGGAAACAGGAAATTTTGATGAGATTTGTACGAGTATGGGGGACTGGTTTTGGGACGCTCCCATAGTTTTTAGGGTGAATTCCAGGCATGTGTCAGAAAATGGGTGCCCAAAATCCACTGGTTGATACTCATTGTCCCCGTCAAATGTCATTTAATGATATCTATATGCATAGAAACCTACGTATATATAAAAAGAATTAAAAATATATTTTGTTAAAAAAGAAAATAATAATAAAACCCCAAATCCCCAATAAATGATATCAAATAGCCATAAATTCTGTCCAAAAATAACTCGGACAGAGCCAATTTCGCTGCCTCTTCAATCAGCTTCTCGCTGTGGGACACCACTGCAAAGCCGCCACGGAAGGCACGCATGGCACGTTTCAGCAGCTCCACGGTGTCAGTGTCTGGCAATGGCCCAGTTTTCACCAGTAAAAATCAATAAAAATCACCAGTTTTCACTACCTCTCATATAAAAAATCACGAGAAAATTGGGTTCCTCTAAGGGAAACTGGAAATGGAAATCACTTTAAACAGAAACCAACTAAGGTTTAGCCATGTTTAACCAATGGATGGAAATCAATTGCTCGTGCCATCTCGTGCCTAAGTAGTTCGTTGGCTCGTCCAAGCAAATCACATGCGGCCTGGCCAGCATTGGGCCACACGTTAACGTTACACGGATTAATGCCTGACATCGTCCCAGCTCCACATAAAAATCCTGTAAAATCCAAGGCTTCCACAGGATCTGTTCAAAAAAACTATATATCTCTTCGACATTTCTTGATATCTGGGGGTCTTCTGGCCACGTTCGAGGGTTTTTTTCCAGATCAAGATGTAAGTCATCATGGAATTGATCGCGGCCTGGTCCAAAATGCAGCGCCCAATGCAAGTTTGCATTTCTGCCCTGAGGAAAGCATTGAGATTCTCCGGTGGCACAGCACATCCTGGCACGGCTCCAACATGGCTCCGATCGAGTGATACGGCGCCACACGGAATTTTCGTGGATCAGTCATAGTCATCCCAAAATGGCTGCTCAAACACTGTAGCTACACCAAAATTGATGAAAGTCTGATGGTTGATAGTGAAAAAAGAAAACATGGAGCAAACGGTTCGGGAAAGCATTTGGTTCCCTGAGTCTTCACGCCTTAGGGGCATGGAAAAACGGTTGAGGCAATCCAGGATCAACAAAAAAACCGTCTTCACAGGGCAGCCAAGAAACAACGACAATTGCTATCATGACTATCACCGAATCAACATGGAATAAACTATCCAATAATAAACTAGCCTCACTTTTTCCAGGCATGGATTGTATAAACCCACTCAAATTGTAGCTTTATGGCATGAGGTTTACCACATCACCTCCTCCTGATGATGTTTCTTATTGTTATCATCTTTATTATTAAGCTTGTAATTTGTACTGTATATACGTTTCATCTTATTATGACCATGATGATGATTAAACCAAAATCGCGATGATAGTGATGATGCTCATCATTACTGCACGTGTTTTTACTACTACTGTTTATATTGACATTACATGTCTACTAGTCTTACTAGTAATATCATTCTAGCAAATAATATCAACTCTATTGTTGCTGGTAATATTATATAATACAAATACTACTCTATAGAGACTAATCAGTACATATTGTTGAAAAAAAAATGTCACACTAATAGTCTATTAAAATTACATTCTTACGATCACTGTAAGATAGAGTACGTATGAAATAGCAATACCAAATATACAATAATTCTCTGATCAAAATGGCAAGTAATTAGAAGAATTAGACTACATTGCTATCATATGTTAAAGCAAGATCATACTATCATCATACTATATTATGATATATTAAGTACTACATACTATATCATACATCATATACTATATATATATATATATACTATATATATATCCATGTTCATACTATGTTCATACATCATTTCTGTCGATCACCGAAGGCCACCGGTATCTCCTCATCAAGGCCAAAGGGTTCCATGTGCTGCAGCACTTCGCGATCCCTCGGATCGATCCATGATTTCTGGATGTCAATATCGATGTTGATGCTGTGGAAATCATGGAAAAATCATGGAAAAATCATTGCAATTATGATGACTGATATAACTGACTCTTCAATTGAAAAATATTGAAAATCTATGAATTGAAAAATGATGACTGATATAACTGATATAATTGATATGTGAATTCATAATAATTTATATGATGACTGATATGGTTTTAAGGTGGAAGAACTGCACGATGGATCGCAAACTTCCCTCTTCGAAGGTGTGACTTGGAACCATTGACACCTCACTTTTCTGAAACTTCGGGGAGCCCATCCCATCCCATGGTTGATCCGGCCCAGGGTCAGGGGTCCACCACCTCAATTAATAACGATATTAATCCAAGCATCTGATATGCATGTGTATGTATATCTATGTGTATATATATATATGTATATATATATGTATATATATATATATATATGTATATATATATGTATATATATGT
>Ga0126342_10013485_pt1 | contig 14473 bp, 16 predicted proteins | sample Cyp1metagenome_FD_92528 | JGI IMG/M metagenome (GOLD analysis project Ga0126342, IMG submission 92528) | Coral microbial communities from Lord Howe Island, Old Settlement Bay, Australia - Cyphastrea 1 metagenome | ecosystem: Host-associated > Invertebrates > Cnidaria > Coral ... | reverse complement strand
CTATCTAATCTATCTAATCTATCTAATCTATCTAATCTATCTAATCTATCTAATCTATCTAATCTATCTAATCTATCTAATCTATCTAATCTATCTAATCTATCTAATCTATCTATCTATCTAGCTAGCTAGCTATCTAGCTATCTATCTATCTATCTATCTAGCTAGCTATCTAATCTAATCTAATCTAATCTAATCTATCTATCTATCTATCTATCTGTGTGTGTATTTATTTATTTATTTGTATTCATATTTACATTTATATTGATATTGAAGTATTTATGTATGTATATGTATGTATTTATTTGTTTCATGTATTTATGTTTATTATTATTTATATTTACATTTACATTTACACTATATTTCTCTCTCCATCGCCCTCTCATTTATTTTTCTATTCCATATGTACATATGTAAATGCCGTATATGCAAAACATTCATGTGCATAAATACTATCTATATATATAATGAAATAATGATACTCTCTATATATATATGTGTAAGTGATATTAACTGATATTAACTAATCAAATCAGCTTTTCCTTAATAAACTGCACCATCTCTCCCATGCTCCAGTGACTGAGTCAGGACACTTGATGTAAGGGATAGGTGCGCACGAAGCCCAGGTACGAATGCTTCACCGCATTCCTGGGATCCAGAGGTAGCATGGCTGCAGCTCCAGAAACCAGGGTCGTTTAATGGATGTTGATGGAGGTGTTCTAATATGATTTTAATAGGATTTACTTGGATGTAAATGAGTTTTAATGGATGTTGATAGAGGTGTCATTTTACGAGAAAGAGTTATACACTGTTATACGTATGTATAATTACGTAGTGATGTATCAGCTATTGATTGGATGACCCTCCAGGCAGTCCGAGCTGGCTTGAGAAGCGGAAAGGCCCGAGTCAATGGAATATCCAACCAGGTAATGTTGTAAGGTGAATAATATCACCATACATGATTTTGCATCTTTTGCAAGGTGGAGGGTGTGAACCATGTGTCACACAGATATTTTGAGTCTAGTCTAGCACTGTCAAGGTTCTCCCCAGACATCCCCAGACATATGGGTATACGGTATGGGGCAAAATTAGTAGTCCCAAAAATGGATGTTACCATTTTTTCTACTAGCCAACCATCCCATTGTTATTGTGTGTATTTTTTTTGGCACACTACTTCTCGTCAATCGTAGTCTGAGCGGAGCCCGCTCCTTCGTGAATGCAAGCTTGGTATTAACGCTGAGCCAGGCCAGTGCGAAACAAGGGTGAAACTAGTAATTTAGGTGCGGGCCCGCTTCATACGAAAATGCAAAAAAAAAGACCTGAGTAATGACGTGAAGATGAAAACCGTGACCGCCTGTGAACGAAGCCCGGGTACCAAGTTGAATAATTACACAGAATGACTCAAAATGCTCGGTAGGGCCTCAGATATCTTAGATTTTGACCCATCCCCCTGCTGGCCAATTGGATCCAGAACACCTTTAACTTTCTTTAACATCAACAGCATATCTTCGGGTTGAGTCCGACTTAGCGCCAAGACGTCTTCGCCAGGGAACACGTCTTTAGCGAATTGGTGGGAGCTCAGGAATTCTTCCACCATCCTCAGGCGATGGCAGGAGCTAAGCGCGAAGTTTGGCAACTGGACGGTCAAAGGCCGTAGTTTTCACCTGGTGCACTAATCAAAGCTTGATTGAGATTACAACCATTCTGGATGCTTCCTGGAGTGAAGCCGAAAAAAACTCGCTGCGTCCCAGATCTGCTGCTTAGCGGCAGTTGGTGCTATCTGAAAAACGTCACCACCTGGGGATGCCTGGGGTTCATCATTCCTAAACAGGGATAGGAAGAGAAAACAACTTCGCTGCCCTCTGTAATTACTATAATTACTATATACCCTCTGGTAATTTAACGTAGCTATTGAAAATGACCACTAATAGTGGATTTTCCCATTAAAAATGGTGATTTTCCATAGCTATGTTAAATTACCAGAGGGTACATCTGTAGGTTCCTAGTTAATGTACCCTGGACACATCATGGCTTTCTTGGTTTCCATGGCCGAACCCTTGGGAAGACCCAAGAAATCGCCACATAAAAACAGCCGCGCTGGATCTGTGACAGCGTCTGGGGAAAACCACAGATCCTCGTTGCGAAAAAGATGGGCTATCTCATGCTGATGGACTAAGTGACTATCATCATTTACGTGTTGTGAAAGGGGTTTCTTCAAACCCCTCTATTAACCAACCAACCAACCAACCAACCAACCAACCAATGGGAAAAGGACATCATGCTACTGATGGCTTAGATCTACTGTAACGAAATCATTTTCACAAATGCTACCCATCATGCAACGTCAGTGGGCTTCATGTGAGCCCCCAATGATCACTGGACCATAGCTGAAACCACCAGGTGAGCCAGGATATGCCAGGACTGGTGCCGTCCAAAGTTCGTCCAGTTCTGTTGCCTTTGGGACTGTTCTTGCCCTTGGTCCAAACAGATTAGCCCTTGGAGCTGTTTTTCTGGGGGAAATTGAAACCACCTTGAACAATTTGATATAGCAATCCCCAAAAGGATTGAAATGAACACTTTCCATTTTTTTGGGGGTTACTATAAGCCAAAATCTAATTGTTGAAAGGTTTGCAAGATCCCTGCAAGAGTAAAACTGGTATGGTTTTCTTTTCTGTTGGCTTTCCATGTCAAGGAAACCCAGTTCTATCGGCAGCGACTACAGGAACAAAATCTGCAAAGAAATATTGGTGCCCATGAAAGTGGATTCCAGCAACTCAACACACATATATGGGTGTGATATGGTGTCATGGTGTGGTGATCTTCAACTATCCCTCACCCCTTTACACACCAATGGCCGGACAAGCAAATTACCCTGGCTGCTCACATTGCAAGACATGTTTCAACTGGAACAACCTTCAGGTTGATCTAATGTTCTATCAGTGGTACGCTGCTGCGACACATACCGGTCACGGCCACAATCCAAATCAAGAACTTCAGGCATTGGAGGATAGACACGATCTACCTCATCTCAAAAGAATCTAACCTGGCCACGCATCTTGGTATCTTTGATGATCAGAAAATCTTGAAGATAAGGTGGAGATTCAAACTTGCCAGCTCCTGCTGCCCAGCAGCGGCGTGCTTCTTTGACGATCTTCAACTTTTCTTTCGACTTCAGCATAGCCTCCCTTATCTCTTCCTTGGATTTGCGCTGGGAGAAAATCCAAAATGGAAGAGTAGATCTCCCACGGTTGTGGATACACCTTCAACTGGGGAAGGAAGAATGAATAGTTCTTTAAAAAAACATATAAACATATCTGCATAGATAGACACAATAACAAATGATAATCAAAAAGAAACATATACCACCTACAGCACACGTATATAATATGCAAATGGTGATGGGTAAAAACCTATAACTTCCATTCACCATATTATAGTAACCATCTATGACTTGGGGCATCCGGGTGGGGGCCCTTGACTCATAGCCATGTAGATCCATATAGGACCGACTCACTACATCCAAGTTTCTGGCAGGCATTGCCGGAAGGGCATGGTGTCACCACCCTCCTGGAAAACCATGGGCTGTGCCGCGTGTCGCCCCCAAACTAGGAAGATGATCAGAATGGTTAGTCATCCGATCATTGAAGATCATGATTAACGGGACCCGGGAAAATCGATTATATAACAAGAAATCTGTCCACTTGAATGGGAAAAGGATAAATAGATTTGGGAGTGTTCCATTTTCAGACTGCAGACAAATCCAAAATCGGTTCAAACAGATTCAAACAGCCATTTCTGTTGCCGATCAAACACTCAGCAAAAACATCTAAGATCATCTAAGAATCTAAGAAAACAACTGCTGCAAAAAAAGAAAGAAGAAAACGGTCTCTGGAGTCGTGCTGGTCATACCTTTTGGCAGGTCAAGTGACTTTACACTGGTCACTTTAGGCATGTGGTGGGACATGCCCCGAAAAAGTCAATTCAAACTAAACAATGAAATTGAAGATGAGGACCTTACTTTCACCATCCAATGAGGAATCGCAAGTTCATCAGTGTCGATTCCACTGAAAAGAAGAAAAATTCGGAAAAGGATAGAAAAGGTACAATTACAAGGCTTACCGTAGCTCGCTGACACCAAAACAGGATGATCCTGATTAACATCCGCAGAAATTGCGGATGCAAGCGGTCAGCTTTTACTCAGCTTTTCATATCAGGTTGAAAGACTACCCTCTGGTTTTTTCAAGATAACTATTGAACATGGCCATAGAAACTGGTTGGTAGTTGATTTACCTATTTTCTCCATGGTGATTTTCCAGTTCGCAAACAGTAAACGTTTACAGTGCCTTGGTGAAGATTTTAAAACTTCACATGCGGTGTCCACGAATCGATCTCTTGTCGTTGCAATTTATAAAGTCATTTCTTTTCTTTGGTGTACACATGTGTGTACAAACCCAGTTGAACCCAAAGTGTACCATTATCGGTTTATCATAGTTTATCCCACTGAATTCGCATTAAAGTAGGGTTGTTGAACCGAAAAAAGCCACGTAATTCATGGTAATTGAAGGGAAATGAGCTTCATTGAGTCGACATATTTCACGTGATAGATCCAATGAATTTCTCATGGATTTCTCCTCACTCTGGAGGAGTTTCAAGCGGCCACCGCGCTGCTCGAAATCGAAGTGGACCATCTGACGATATCTGACGGTCTGACGGGACGGGTCCACCATGGATATATGAAAAAAATATGGATAAGTGGTATATCTACACATGTATTGAAATATATGGAAAAATTCATGGAAAATATATGGATAAATTTAACATATATCTGGTTGGTGGTTGACCTACCCCTCTGAAAAATATGAAAGTCAATGGGAAGGATTATCCCATATATTATGGAAAAAAATCCAAACCACCAACCAGATATATGGTTTACATGGGAAAATCATATCTTCACACACACACATATATATATATAAATCATATAGATATATAATGATATATATATATATATATTTTTTAAAAAAAAAAAAATAATGATGGTTAAAATTATATAGGTATCAATCATGATATAGGTGTTATAATGGTTTATTCCAACTTATACCGCTGAGATCCGCTGAGAGATTTTCTCGGCGGTAATCATCCCCCAGAGGCAGTGGATTTGGTCGAAAAAAATGTCAGGCAAACGGTCAAACGTTTCCAGCTATACCCGGCAGTAAATCAAAAAAAAAAGGATCTGGAAATCCATGGTTGCTTCCTGTTTGGACAAACATTTGCATTCATGATGGGGTTTCCAAAATTTGCCATAGCTGTATTGAATTACTGGAGGGCATAGATGATTGGAGGAATTATTGCATGCCAATTATCTATTGATGATTTTGCTACTAAGGAGTGTTTGTTTACTTATGCTGCTTCCATTTGCAAGCTTGTTACCCATACTACCCTACCCATAAATATATATATATGTATCCAAATCCCAGTGATTGGTTGGTAAAACCTGATCAAAGGGGTCACCGGGGTCACCACCTTTATTGGGGGAGGAATGCAACAAGCATCAAAAAGCATTTGGCATAGCACCGTCCTTCAGGATTTCTCACTTACGCTTCTCAAAACTAACCTCAATTGCCAATAAACAAATCATCTTCCAGACGTTGCCTGACCCGCATGTTTGAGGTTCCGTGTCAATGACTCAGGGTCAACCGGGGAGTAACAGCCACAACAGCCCCCCCCCCCCGGTGCCTGCACCTGTGATCTTCCGTGGGGTCTCCCCCCAAAACTTAAAGAGTTTTGAGCACAAATGCTGGGCGACACTCATAGAGGTTCAACCCCTTCCCAGGTTGGTGACACCCAGAATTCTTTTGCAGGGCGAATCTTCACCAACAACCACTGCAGGGTGAATCTTGAACCATGTTTATTTTTTCTTGGGGGTGAACTTCATGGGTTGGACCTCCCCCTATCCCAACTAGGACATTTCCCCTTGGGGTTCTCTGTTGGGATCCCATGAGACAGGGCTCTTGTCAGCACCGCTGTACAATTTCCTGCGGCGATAGGTTCCAAAAATCATCCAAAATTATGCAAGCATGGCCAATCCTACGGACTAAGCTTAGTTAATTCGTATCTTCAAACATGTCTGGACACTTTTAACATGTTTTAACTACTTCTCATTCTCGGACGTGTTCATATTCCATGGCAAAGTCGTACCTCTCCACACTGAGTCGCACCCAAAGGGTACCCTCTGGTTATGACTAACAGTTCGCCATGGAACCCATGGCCCATTTATAGATGGTTTACCTATTAAAAATTGTGATTTCCCATTGCTATGTTAAATAACCAGAGGGTATATCGATTCCCCAAGTAAGCACTTGGGAAAAAGACCAAATCATACAGAATCATCTAAAACGCGAGCTTGCAGCTGAACATCTTCGCAAACATTGCATTCCATGAGGACATCGGAAAAATGTTGGGAAAATGTTGGGAAACCTGGAAACCATGAGGGAAACCTATCATCATCTCGACCGTCCTAACATAACGAAGCTTCTATCATGTTCTATCTGGGGGCCGCGGATCATGATTAAAAACCCATAAAAACCCCAGTCAACCCCTTCCGCCGATCCTCCGAAGCCCACACGTCTGATGCCCACACCAATCCGAAGCATCATTGTCCAGGGGACCTTACCCCCTCCACCAACCTAGCTCTAGCATAGATATGGAAAACTTACACTGGTTGGTGGTTCACCTACCCCTCGGAAAAATATAAAAGTCAGTTGGGGTTACTATTCCGAATACAGGGAAAAATAACATTCATGTTCCAAACCACCAACCAGTACACATGTTAGATAGTTTCTTTGGGAAACCGCTTTTCGACATCAGCCACTAGGGCCCTTTTTTGAATCTGCTGGTCTCATGGCTTCGGGTCTTTGCCACCTGCCAGTGCGCGTCTGACAGGTATGCAAAATCTGGATTAACATGGATTCGCCCATGATGGATCCTTTTTTTCCCAAATCATATGTATATTCAATGCTATATATTATATATGTAATTTTTAAAATCTTATATATATATATATACATATATATACACATATATATATATACATATATATATAATTACGTTGAATACTTTCATTATCATTCTTATATATATATATTGATATTTTACACCCACATCAGCACGATATGATTGCCCATATCGTGGCACAAGAATTGCACCCAAGGCCCCACCCGACAGTTTTTTTTGGGCCTCCAGCTGAGTAGTCTGACATCAGTTTCCTGAGCAAAACAAATCTAGGTGTGTTTGAAAATGGGATCTACTGGTATACCTCCAAAAGTCTGGCAATGTTATGCAATGTTGATTTTAACTTATAACGTTGATTTTTTGCATGGATTTAGAGCTAGGCTATTTTCAGATAAACCCATTTGGGGGCTCTGCTGTGCCCCAGAAATGGATGGTAAATATCATAGCGTTGCTTAACATATCCCATTATATAATCATTATATCATATCCGCATAAGATGGTTGGTATACTCTCCAGTAATCTAACGTAGCTCTTGTTTCTCGCATTTGGCTTTGCTAACCTAGCTATCAGAATGGGCTGCCCGACTAGCATTTTGCGTAGACCACTAGCTATTGGACAGAATCAACAATCACAAGAGAAAAAGTTTGAACAGGAGTCCACTAACATAGCTATCATTTTACAGCGCTCAAGGTTTCCAACATAGAAGGAAGCCCACTAACATAGCTATCATTGAGTTTTTCATCGAACGTATACCGTATAACATAGATTTATCAAAAAAGGACTCTGCTAACATAGCTACCATCTGGTTATGACTAACATAGTAACATAGCCATGGAAGCCATGGCCCATAGAAATATATAGATGGTTTACCTTTTTAATAGCCATGGTGGATCTTTCCATGGCAGCGCCGACAGCTCCAAGACTCTTCAGCTGCGGCGCAATGACCTGCCGGTCCTCCTCCGTCACGTGATCAATGTACACCACCCCCTGAGACGCGACGCGAGCCACAACGCGGCGACGCGAAGAAAGGGTGAAAATTGCAGAAGAAAATTGACGTGAAGAGGAGAAAGTGGCCAGGATGCCTCAGGCAAAGGTGTCGGGAATATGATGGAATATGATGGAATATGATGGAATCAAACATCAACGAACATCAAACATGCATATCAGTCAATTAATGTCAATTATATATGAGCCGTTGTTTCCAATATGCACTCAAGCTTAGGTCCCCTATGGTCCCCTTAAATCTCCAGCGATGGCGAAGCATGTCGCAGCTGGAGATGTAGGATGATTTGATCAAAAAAGCAATCCCCCCTAGTGACAAACTCCCTGACATGCGTTTAATTGTTTCATATTTCATCTGGGGAGATGGCATCAGCCATTCAATTGCTGCTTTCTTGACAAAAAAATGATCAATTACTCAATTTGAAGCCGCTCCCATATGTCAAACTCGATTCCAGCCATTCCAGGTCAAAGTTTGACAAAGCTGCAAAGCCGTGACAGTGACAGTGATTGTCTTTACCCTCTGGTAAATTAACATAGCAATGGAAAATCACCATTTTTAATGGGAAAATCCACTATTTCTATGGCCATTTTCAATAGCTTTTTGTTAGTTTACCAGAGGGTACAAGGAAAGCCACGTTTTCGGATCTCAGCTTGGAAAGGTCTGCGCAGCACCGATCAGACTTCCAAGCAGCTCTTATTTGTCGGACGATTCTCTTGGTTTGACCATAGAATCACCCATGTCATCCATATATTGTCTATAAAGAGTCTATAGATTCTATATGATATCACATGCGTCAAATTTTTGTATATACGTATGTGTAATCTATGATATTTTCATATGGCCAGTCGTCGGCCAGTCGGCTGTTTTTGCTTCCCGCATGTCGAACGCCAGGCGACATCCAAATGGTCGTATTCATGTTGGAAAATACGAGCCTCCTCGCCTGGCAGGAGTTTACACAGGGTCCCCTCCCCCACCGGTGACGGCAATCAGGAAACTCATGGAAACACATGCATTTCAAAGATTTGACCTATCCATAGTCCACAACAACTCCCTACGATGGCTACGGATGAGAGGAACATCACCAACGATAGGAAGAGATATATCCTCCGTGAATCAAAGATCGCTCAATTGCGGTTGAACGGGAAAATCATCGAGCCAAATGGGGGTTGCTTGGGGGTTAGCAGCTGCAAAATCTGGCACAAGTTTTGGGTGAAACATGCCACTTTTTGCACCAAACAACGCACCAAAATGAAGTCAACCTCCGGGTCGGGTGCCTTCCAATCGTTTGGTGTACCTGGGCCACCCATAACCCAACATGGAAACGGAAAAAAAAAAAAAAACACAATTTGGAATGGGAAAATCATCGATGGAAGCTGCCCAGCATGCAAATTCCAAGGGAAGTCCCTCTTTACCATTTGCAATTGTGCACTTTCTTGGTGACGAGGTTCCACACTCTGGAAATTCTGCTGGCACATTTTGCTCAGGAAACAGAGTGATGGGGGTTCAGCATTGCCCAATGTCGATGCTCCTAACCACCAACAGCAACCACATAAGGCTTACCTCTGGGCGGGTTGACTATCCATTCCAGAGAATCCTCCAAAATGACCAAAAAAAAACCCTGAGTAGCAGCCAACATGGCAACTCAATTTATTGCGTTAGGACCATACAGTAAAGACATTGGTAAACCAACGGTGTTATCGTTTTACCTCTTAAAAAACAATGGTTTACTTATATTGGTTTACCTATTAATTAAAAAACAATGGCTTACTTGTGGTTTACCTATGGTTTACCTATTTTTCAACGTATTACAATCGTCCTGTCCATCTCCATGTCCCACGATGACCCTTAGGGATTTTCAACACAGCCGAGCGACGGCTTGCCCTCCAAATCCACTGCTTCCACCTACCAGGACGACTGGGACGACTGGGTTTGGCGGTCAATACCGGTGGTTGAAAAAATACGAAACCACCAAATGATCCAAATGTCCAAAACACCATAAAATGAATGCCATAAAACAACTAAAAAATCTGCGAACACCAAGTTTTTTTTTTTTTAAGTTGGCTTTATCATTAGTATTTTCACCTATCTGGACCTAGCTTCGGCATATCCCAACGGTATCTATCATGTTTGAATTAATCATCACAGGCAGCAAGGGAACAAAATAGGCTAGCTGCGACTAGCTGCCCTTCTGGAAATCAAACATGGCAATGGAGACTCCACCATCTATGGAGTATGTTGAAATTTAAACACCAGTAGCTGCATTTGATTACCGAAGGGTAATCATGAATACCGTTTTCCGGATGATTAGGGGAAACACGTATGAGACCCCAAAATCAACAAACAAACCCATCACTATTATTTCCAAACCATTGATTCTGCAAGCTGCTTTATACTATATTAGCCCCCAAACCATAGAAAAAACAATGTATCACAGTATCACCATTATTTTAGATGTGGATTTTACATAGACATATCCTTTTTTGGGGGGTGCTATATGCATAATTTGTTTTATGCATATTGTATCATCTATTAATACGTAAATGTATTAATGTGGGTAAAACAATAATAAACCACCCATTTGGGAATAGTTTATATATACCATCTATTTATGGTGATGACTGGGGGATGGTTGGTTTTTGGCATTGTTTTAACCACATTATATAACTGGTTGGTGGTTTCAACCCCTCTGAAAAATATTAGTCAATGGGAAGGATTATCCCATGCCATAAATGAAATGGAAAATAAAAGTCATGTTCCAAACCACCAACCAGATATATGGTTTACATGGGAAAACCATATCTTCACATATCATATCATATATATATGGATAGATATATAAAAAGTCCTAATGATGGTTAAAATTATATAGGTATCAAGCATATAATTCACGGTAAAGATTGGGGACTTCATCGGGCAAACCACCTCCACCCAAATGGGGCGGATCACAGGTGCACCAAAGCCGGGGAAGGATAAGCAGCCCTCGACCTCCTGAGACATTGGAGCCATACGGGCTATTTGTTGGGGACCTACCATCTATAAGGCATATGATGTCTATTTTTTTGGGGCTATTTTTTGGGGGATATACTACCCAAAAAATAATCCAATATATATATATATATTTATCAAAGCACGGCTTGATATGGTACAGGTTTAGGTACCTGCAATGGCCCAGTAAAATACTGTATACGTTCGCCTCGGGAGATCTTGAGAACCATTGGCACCATGCTACACAGCAGATTTTCATAGTGATTTTCATAGTCATTTGGGGATGGGTCAAAACCTGGTACCCCTGTAGTTCACATCAAAATAGCTGGGATTTATGTATGTTCATCCCCCTAAAAATGTATCTATAGGTATTGAATGGTATTGACCCATAGCCATTTTGACCAATGATTCACCAAAAGTGATAGAAATGATGCAGTTTTAGCATCATTTACCTGCCATGTCCCCGAAGAAATCACGGAATCAGCTCCCCGGGATGGGATGGGTCCTGGCAATATTTTCTTGACTGCTCCACGACCAAGAAAATAAACATGATTACCCTCTGGTGAACTAACATAGCAATGGAAAATGGCTATTTATAGTGGATTTTCCCATTAAGAATGGTGATTTTCCATTGCTATGTTAGTTCACCAGAGGGTATATAATTATGCCATGATTCATGACTACATTCTGAGTTGAATTGTTTCAACCAAGCGGGCCTTCCCACATTTTCCACCACGACGCTTTGCTCCAGAAATCCCCACGACACCCACGGCACATGAGATCCCCCCAAAATCGTCCTCGTCTTTGTCCTCCGATGACGCAACGATCCGTGGGTTGACAAAGACCGTCTCACCTGTTGACGACAACGATCCACGGGTCATGCGGGGGTTGGGACGACAGATTTTGGACACTGTTGGCTATCTCATGTTCATCAGAAATGAAAGGGAATGATTCTCATGCAAGTACCAAATTTTGACATACCAAGTTACAAGATGTTACAAGTAAGTACTGAGAATGACAAGAATCGTTGGTAGGACTAGGTATTGGTCGCAGGGGATACTGTACTATGGCCTTCATGGGGACAAAAGGCATTAAATGGCCTTCATCCTCGAGTAAATCATGTTTTGCACTGGGTTTTGCATGTTCCTAGTCCTAAAAGGAACATAGAACACAGACGAACACAAACGAACACAGCATAAAATGAGGTCCATGAGGTACCCCATTTCTGGATAAACTGCTGGGCAAGCTGGTACCATACAGAACTGAGGGATAGCCACCTGCATCCACCTATGGGCTTGGCGGCGTTGGCCTCAAATCCACCTATGCGATTTCCTCCAGCAGCGTAGCACTATGTAGCACTTTTCAGTCCAACATCCCCCCATGTTTCCCCCATGTTTCGCCATAGAAATGCCGTGGCCTGCGGGATTGATAGACTCGAGAGTCCGAAGATAGTTATAGACCATGACCTGGCGGCCAGGACGGACTGGACATGGGGACCTGTGGCCTGCGCTTAACAGAACTCACCGTGGCAGCACAAAAGGCCAGTGCTGCAAAGGGGATTAAAACGGCAGATTTACCATTTGGTTATTTAACATAGCCATGGAAAATCAACATTTTTTATAGCTAAACCATCTATAAATGGGCCATGTTCCATGGCTATGTTAAATAACCAGAGGGTATCCGCAATGGGACCTGGCAATTAGTATGATTCCAGAAAACTATGAACATCCACCAATTCGCCAACCAAAAGGGGTCAACTGGGCAATGTCATCTCAGTAGCAATCTTTCACAGCAGAATGGCATCCCTCTTCTCGAGTGCAACCCTTGGAGGATGCAGCGCGCTACAACGGAATATCCTGGTGAAGGGCAGTAAACCTAGTAAGCTCATGTAAACTCTTGGGTTCCTCAACTGAAAGGGCCATTTTAAAGGCAAGGCACGATTTTTCACAAGGTTCTCTCCTCCCTTCCCTGCAACCACCATGAACCGCCCGCCGCGCCCGCAGATTCACGCCACACTGGGGCGCTGCTAAGCCGCAACCATCGTCCCGGGCGTACATGGTACGGAAGAGGTTCTCCGACCTCCATTTGGCCCCCCAGGATGGCTTCCCGGCACTGATACCTATATATAATATATATTATATATAATTATAATTATATATATACCTATAACCGGCTGACTATTTTTGAACACTGCCATGTTTAGGCAGAAACTCATCATTTGCGGCAGACTTGAGGTCAATGCGTCATGATGCATCTTGGTGGTCACTTCGTCGAAAAAAAGGTCTTGAGTTTTGATTGCTATTTGCCCGGAAGATTCACAAGTGTGACATAGTGTGACCACATCATCAGCTTGGAGCGTGATTTGTAGACTTGTTTCGATCGGAAGACACCAAACAGTAAATTCACACAAATACCCGACCCAGACGCGCAAATGTCTCTGAAACAATGTAAACACAAATTCTACACGCAGCTCCCGTACTTCTGGAAAAAAAGGTGATTTTTCCATAACTACGTTAAATTGAATTACATACATTATCATACATTATCATACATTGTCATACATTATCATACATTATCATACATTTTTCCATAGCTAAGTTCCATACATTATCATACATGTATACAATCCCAATCATTTGCACCAAATCATCAGGCAACGGCAAGGCACAGCTGCTTCAGTCTGGCTCCGAACTCCGTCCTGTGGTTGTGTCTGTCGTTCAGAATGACATGGGAAAAAACGTTCTAAGTCATAGGCAATTTATTGTGGTGGTTGACCTACCATTGTGGTTGATATACTGTTAATATATGGTTAATGATGATGGTTATTATATGGTTAATGATGGTTAAAAATAATCTGCTTGGTGGTTGACCTACCCCTCTGAAAAATGATGGAGTTCGTCAGTTAGGATGACTATTCCCAATATATGGAAAAATAAAATTCATGTTCCAAACCACCAACCAGCAATTTAGTGTGGTTTGAGTAATAGGTAATAAATGGTCATAAAACCACGGTCCATATTTTTCGTGCTTTATGATCCTAACTCTTGGTGCTGGCTCTGCTGGTCCTCAAAGATTATTTTATTCTGAGTTGGTGATGTTATGAGATATTATATGGCTAATCCATCCAATCCCCAAACCAGTAAAACTCAAATTGAATGGCTACACTCCATCCAGGATTTTTCTATCTTTCACCCCCCCTGAAGAACATGAAAGTCATCGAGTATCTTTGAATCAAAGAAGGACTGGGATCACCATGCGCATTGTGAGGGATGAAAATAAATCCTAGCAAACTTAGCAACTACTGGGGTTGGGGATTTCCTGGAAGTTGTACGAATCAAACGTTACCAATCAACATATGAGCGATTGTGAAAACCCTAGGTTCACGGAAAGGACATCCACAAATTTGGGAAGGTCCCATCGCTTACCACACGTTTGTACAATAATGATATATGGTAAACTTGGGGGGTATCGCTT
>Ga0126342_10013484_pt1 | contig 14474 bp, 12 predicted proteins | sample Cyp1metagenome_FD_92528 | JGI IMG/M metagenome (GOLD analysis project Ga0126342, IMG submission 92528) | Coral microbial communities from Lord Howe Island, Old Settlement Bay, Australia - Cyphastrea 1 metagenome | ecosystem: Host-associated > Invertebrates > Cnidaria > Coral ... | reverse complement strand
CCTCGTTGGGACGAACAATGCCGCGACACGATGATGACAGTCCCTCCGCAACTCACCTCTTCCCTTCCTTCTTTCTCCTACCCCGCTAGCTTTCGTCATCCACCCCCGGCCTCAAGTTTTATTATGATAATGAACAATAAGAAAACCCATTAAGGAGAAAAAGAAGAGCAATAAAGCATAAAAAAATGGAGGAGGATAATAATAATAATAGTAAATGATAATAAGAATAATAATAAGAAGAAGAAGGAAAAACAGAAGAAGAAGAAGGAACAACAGAAGAAGAAGAAGAAGAAGGAAAAACAGAAGAAGAAGAATAAGAAGAAGAAGAAGAAGAAAAAGAAGAAGAAGGACAATGAGAAGAAGAAAATAAGGAGACGAAGAAGAAGGAAAAGAAGAAGGAACAATAGCAGTAAGAATAATAATATCATAAACACATATAAACACAACCACAACATCCACATCTGCCACGTCCTGAGGTTGGCGCTTCGGATGAGACCTCAGGCCGGGCAGCAGCATCTTGGTCAGTGATGGTCAAAGCTTCTGTAGCTCCCCCAGGCTTCTCGTGGTCGCGAAAGGACGCCACCAAGGAAGCCCAGAAAACCACTGATGAATGGGAGAAGAGAGGATGTCCTGACGCCCCATTGCTGGACTTCTACATGTACCGAGCCCAGACTGATGAGAACTATTCTCCGGTGAACCAGGACATGGCGAACATAGGCGTGGGAACGTGCTGCTTGAAGAATTTGATATTTGTTGATACGTGTTGATGTTGGGTGACCGCGGTGCTCTAGGTGGAATGCTCTGGTATTTGCACAACGAGATTATTTGGCATCACTGGATCAGGGCCACTCGGCATCCCAGTTTGCCTGTTTGGCAAGTCTAGGATGGGCATCATATGCATTAATGGAATCAATTGACCGGCATGTGCAACAGATGATTAGTACATTTTCAGATTCGGGGATCCATGTTTTCGATGGGTTTGTCCTGTACTAGATTAAGGCAACGGAAATTGGATCGCAATCCCCATGATATTGGATTATATTGGACAAGTCATGGAGAAAGCCAGCGTAGTTTCCATTTCCGCCGCAAATCACCTAGCATAAATCCCAGAACGTAATCCATTTGGCCCGTGAAAGTAACCCATTCTTGCCAATTTCCCGGCATCCTCTATGGAAACAGCCAGCTATGAGGTGGGAAGCTTCTCAAGCACCCCCAAGACGCGCTTGGAGCAGTGGAGGATAAAGATGCGACCCACCTGTCAGTCTGTGCACCCAGCTTCTATTGGGCCACTGAAATCCAGTGCAAAGTATCCAGGAAACTCAGGCAGTTCACATCATTCAGGCAGTATTTCACCACGATTTTCCGAGGCTCTGGAACAAAGGTCTCACATTCGGAATCGTGAACGCCTATGACCTGGGGGAGTGCACTGGACCCTTCAAGTGCCAAAACATCAAGCACTACGGCCCCACCGCACGGGTCCCAGCCCAGAGATGCCACCAATGGATGTCACTGTGGCTAGGGAAAGGAGAATCATCCCCTAATTTTTCCTTGTTTCAGGCTGGTTAACTGGTTAACGACAATTCAGGCGGATTTTTGGGAACTCTCGAAGTCTCGATCGCCTGCAAAGGTTGGTTGCGAAACCTGGGATGAGGGCAAAATGAGCCACTTCCCTCACGAGGAGTGGAGCCTCGCTCGCGGTAGAGTCGTGACTGGTGTGTTTCAAATGGCTTGAATTCCTGAGATGGTAGTCTATAATGTACATCATATATGTATACAATACATATACATAATATATATATATATATATATATATATCACACATATATATATATATATATATACATATTATATATATGTATATGTATATACGTATTCATACATAGGTCTTGGGCTGAAAACACTTCCTCCGGCCTTTTGATCCGACTCACCTTTGCGGAGGTTCTTGTGTCAGAATCCTGGATAAGACCCACGGCCATTTGGAATATATGATGATTCAATATGATTGACCCGATTGACCCGATTGACCCGATTGACCATGAGATTTTGGGATATTTTGGGGCCTATTATTTGAGCCGCTGAGGTTCCATCGTGTGAAGTACCCACGCCAGGGATTCTCAGAAGTTTGCGTTCAGAGCCAGAACAGGAACTGGAGAGGTGGAGGAAGCATGGCGACTTTTACCACTTTGACCCCAGTTGAACTCTGTAAGACATGCATTGTACAATTGTACAAGAGGTAGGGATGAAGTCTGGCTAAAAAACTATTCAGGTGGATGTACAAAACGTCAAATAGACCAGCTCACAGAATGCTCTTTGCATCTCGGGACCGTAGTGACCCAGAGATTTCAGCCCTTTTTGGCAGTAAGCCACTTGGGAATCCATCTCAACCACAGGGAGGTGGCACACTCGACCAGCCACGCTGAGATGCTGCCTGGTACAGTTTGCCTGGCGCATGTTCCTCCAAAAAGTCAGGGTGGCCCAGTGTGAGGGCAGCTTGAAGTTATCAGAGAAAAAATACATGGATGCCTATGTATGTATACACACATGTATACATATTTGTAAATCTATATGTAATATATTTTCATTTGTATGAATATATTTATGTTTATATGTGTAATATATATATACTATAATTATATATGTAATATACGTAAGTTTATTGATGGCCCATCCAGACTCAGATGAAAAACCACCAGGTTTTGGGCCAAAGACAAGGGATGCGCCCTACGGGAGCCCAGTGGTGCCTGCCCAGACGGCCAGGGTGCCCCAGATCTGACGGATGTCGATGTTTGTGTGGGTTTCTGGCTTCCCTCAAGGGCTTGCTACGGCTTGCTATGGCTTGCCACACCTGAGAACATGTCCGGAAGACTTCCACACCGATGCGGATTAGCTAGTTAGCACGTCTTCTTGTAACTTGCTCTGTTTTTCTCAAGACTTTGCAACTACTTTGCCTGAGGAGTCGAAGAACCCACAGGGGAGATCGACTGCACCTACACATACAAAAAGGTTGGAGAGATTAGCATCGATGAGCTGGAAGGTGCGATCTCTCATGTGGGGTCCGTTTGAGAATGGTATATACACCCATATTGCCATTTTGATAGCGAAAGCAATGATAAATTAGTTTCCTTTGTTGTTCCCCTAAATGTTCAGGTACCAAAGCCATTCGAGAAACTCCAAGATCCCAAAATCAAAGGTGCAACTTAGGCATGCTGAGTTCGGTCCTGCAGGCATTAGCAGCTTTGATGATCTCATGAAGAAGGGTGGCTATGAGTATAGCCGCAGCGCCGACAAGGCTGGATGCTGTAGCTGTAGCAGTTGGGTTCAAATAGAGTTGTGCACTGAAAAAGTAGGCACTGGTTGAGCATTTCTGCGAGAACAGATAGATTAATATAGATCGGTGAATCCAATGATCAAATCATTTGGCTTCAAAATTCATCATGTCGAGACCAGAAAATTATGATCATAATTCTGTCAACTACTAGTCAAAGATTCACACATACAACTGATCATTAAATCATTACAGTCTGAATTTCTGAATTATTCGCCAGGGAAAGATGCTGCACTTCTGGGATAACATCAACTCCACTGACGCTAATCAGAGGTGGATCCGGTGGCGTCAAATTGCTGCGACAGCCTGGTGCAGTGTGGATGAGATGATGATGTCAGGTGAAATGGGTATATCATGCCCGTTTCTGTAATTAATGCCAGGAATACTGTCAACCTGGAATGTGAGAAAGATGAAGACTACTAATAGTAAAAGTAGAAATAATAATATATAATGATAGTAATAACAATAGTAACAATAACAATAATGATAATAGTAATAATGGTAAGAAGAAGGAGAAGGAAGAAGAAGAAGAAGAAGAAGAAGAAGGAAGAAGAGGAAGAACAAAAGAAAAATAAGAAAGCAAAGAAAACAAAGAAAAAGAAGAAGAGGAGGAGGAAGAGAAGGACGAGGAGGAAGAGCAGGAAGAAGAGGAAGAAGAGGAAGAAGAGGAAGAAGAAGAGGAGGAAGAGAAAGAAGAGGAAGAAGAGGAAGAAGAAGAGGAAGAAGAGGAAGAAGAGGAAGACGAACAGGAAAAAGAGGAAGAAGAGGAGTAAGAAAAAGAAGAAAATCAAGGATCAGGAGAAAAAAAGGCAAACGGCAAACATATTATCATGATGATGAAGATGATGACGACAAGGGTCTTTTTTTAAACTGCTTGTGGCTCTTACTCCTTGGTTTGTTTGATTCCTTTGCCGGCAAAAGGATTTTTTGTTTCGCCATGCATTTCAGAGCACGATCAGCTACGACCAGCTATGATCAGCTACGAGGCGCATAGACATCACCCTGAAAAAGTTCATGGACAAATATCCAGATCATCCTTACCTGGAAGATCCGTCACTTGGCTTTACTCGACAGATGCGAATGGAGAATGATCCAATCACCTGAGGACCTGGGAGATCTGGGTTATGTCGGGTTGTGGACGGGGAGCAGCTTCCAAAGTCTACCCGCACTGAGGACTTGTGATTTCGATCCACGAATCTTCTTTCCCCACTGGCCCAAAGGGGACTTTCACTGAGGACAGCTCGAAACTGGAAACTTGTGGAAGTAAATCGCAAGCAGCTGCAAAATCACCAGCTTGGAAGCTTCTGTGTGTCCAGAATGCACTTGCGTGGAACAAGAAACCCTTTTTTCATGGTCAGTTCTTTATCAGCTTCGAATTTGCAAAGTGCAGGAGTTGCAACATGCTGACTTCTAACACATGGAGCCAGCTGAGTGACTGTGTGCAGTGTGGCAGTGTAGCAAGATTGAGATTCAAGATCAAAGAATCAGCAGGACCATCCCCTGTAACGATTGGCACAGAGGTTTTGTACGACCCAGCAACACAAGTGCTTCCAGGGATTCTTCGCTTCTGGTTCACAGCTTGTTTCTGGTTCGCATTCAGACAATGGTTGTCTCATGTTGTCTCCTTGTTGAGGAAGAAATGCTGTCGAGAGTTCCAGCCTTTTCCCAGCATGGCAAACCCAGTAGCATGGCATGTTTTTTCCAGCATTGCCACATTGTCCAATAAGTCAATAAGTCTCATCGTTTGCAAAATCTAGTTTCGAGTCCTAAGTGGCTCGTATGGCGTAATACTTTAAACGAACCTTGTTCATCCCTGTGATGAGGTCGGTTGTGGGTGGCGAGAGCGGCACATTAAATGTGATTTCCACACATTCCATTGAGAGTTTAGACTTTGAGGGTCAATATGGTACCAACTCACCCAGCCATTGAATGCCATTGATATATCTGGTGAACATCCCAACATAGACCGCAGTCTCTTCATTAATGTAGCGATGTTTGAGATGTTCACATATGTTCACAGTGTTCACAGTGAATACCACGGTTTTGACCGATTCCCATTTTGCTGGCAGATCATGTGTCTCCCTGGCTCGCCATCGCTGACTTTTTGGGCTGTTAGAGCTGATGCGACCGCGATGGCACAGCTCTCCTTCGCTCCAAAGCGTGCCATCGAAAGGTGACGAAAGGTGATGGAGGAATCCCTTCAACACAGCAATACTGATATGTCCAAGCTGCTTGTTCAATGCAAACTCAAAGGGTGTGGGACTTCTAGCAGGCAACGTGGACACTGTAGTTTTTTTCCAATGGTAGGACAGCTTCAACAAACGAACTCTTGGGCTTCAATGCTCAAGAGCACCGCGGTTGGAACCATCACCAGCAAGCCCTGTTTGTGGCAAGAATTTTGCGCTCGAAGCATCCATTAGCGGTGATCAAGCGTTGTACCAACCAGACAGGGTTTGGCCAATCATGGCCAATCCTTGGAATGCACTTCCCACGGTTTACTAAACATGGTTTCAGTACTGAATGAGATCGCAAGAGTCGCAGAATTTGATCCTTGCCTATGCGGACTCTCAGAGGCAAAGAACCCTGAGGGTCCTGTCAGTTTCTGAGAAGGTTGGAAAGCTGGCTGCACAGAAGACCAAAACTTGGACACTCTCAACTTAGTGTTTGTGAAGGCCTTACTCACAATCTACCTAATTTTCCGAAAAACCAGGAGTCATGCCAAGTGGAAGTCTCTGAAACCATTCGCCAGGGCTGTCCGTTGTCACCTGCTCTGATGCTTCACTGGCCAGCTCCTCGAGTGTCCCATTTTGGTCAATTTTTGGTGTGTTCAATTCGTGACTTGTGACCCCAAGTTTTGTTGGAAAAGACCTGAAAAGACCATGAACAAATTTAGCGCTGGACTCTGCTCCAAGTCCATTACATATATGACATGCGATCGATCCGATCAGGCTCTTCTCTCGCGTGATTTTCATTGGGGTCCCCATGCTGCTAGTGTCCCTCCAGGCTGGAAATTCTCCCGGCTGGCATTTTTGTCAGTGCCTGGGTGTCACCCGGTGTCACCCGGTGTCACCGTGTCGAGGTGGACCTTTGCCTTCCCTACAACTGGATGTTTCCGCAGACGGCCATGATTGGCCTGTTGGTTTGTGGAGGCGACGGATGGAGCTGGTGAATGTTGACGATTTTACCATGGGAATCCATTCAAACGTAAGGATGGAGAGTCGAGATGTGCGCAACCACATGGCCATGAGATATGATTTGTGTTGATTTGTGACTTTCTGACTCCTAGGTTTTCTCAACTCTTACCATGCTATCCTCAAACTTTTTCATCCTGAAATGGTGCCGTGAGCCAGTGAAAACCCTACTGCCAGGGTGCGTGCTGATCAGCTTGAAGTTCTGCATCATGTGTCATTGCTTGGCCAGCCAAAGGTTGGCTCAGGCTCCGGGGCTTGAAGCAGGTGGAATCTGATCTTAAATTTATGGCAAATTTACAAAGCAAAACAATGAAAAGCGTCCATTACTTTTACGAAAAGCTGCTGATTTTCATCAACCTGGAGAGTTTGGCATTTCGGCCTGATTCCAAAAGATCAGACTCAAGATCTGACTGCTGGTTGCAAATGCTTTGGGAGGTTTGCAGTCCTGCTTGGAAGAGGTGATACCAACTGCCCGTGTTTCACGGATTGAAAGTGAAACTAATATGCAGGTGATATCTATCCAATCGTTTCTTGCAATAAACCTCTCAGGATTTTTCTTCATCAAAACTGTCATACCGAGTCATACCCTTATGATTTCTTCTAAGTAGGCACCTCGATCTCTGGTTTTTTTTAGTTTGGAAAATGTTCCAATCTCTGCCCAATCTGCCTTAGAGGCGATGGTGTTGGTCCTTTTGTTGGCCTCCGACTGGATCAGCTCGCTTCATTTGATGGACTTGGTGTCAGATGATGCCAAGGTGGTGACATGTTGCACCAGGTGGCACATGGAGCTAATTCTTAGGCAGAGACGGGTTCAAAGACTATGGATGGTCTTGATGGTTTTTGATGCTTGAGAAATGGCAGAGGCTAAAGGGATTGGGGAGATTTGAATTTGTGCGCGAATGTGATTTACTGGTTCCATTCAATTTCCCGTTCACGTCAAGATTCCACTTTTGCAGAATCTACAAGATATTATATGGGTGTCTTTGAAAATCGGCTTTACCCCTCATTTATGACGATTTGAATGGGAACATGTATGACAAACTAGTGGATTTAGGGGGCTACCCTATTTTCAGAGAAACTCCTATGTTTCCAATCTGCTCTTAGTCAGTGTAAGACGGCTAGATGCGAGGAGAAAAAGTCCTCAATAGAAAGCGAGTGTTTCCTTCTTTGGTTCACGGGCACATCTACATTAAGCAATAGATCATTTAGATATATTTCGATTCAGATGGTAGAATGGAAAAACCGCAGAATTTCAAACTGATTCCTCTATAGAAATGGCCAGATAGGTCCCATTGAACTATCCCTATCGCCGCCCTGCCAGGACTCGCTGCTTCTTTATTTGCTACTTGTTGCAGGCTCGGGACGACCCAAAATGAGAGCATCGTGGCATATCGTGGCATATCGTGGCATATCGTGGCATATCGTGGCATATCGTGGCATTTTTGCAGGTCTGGTGCAGCTCCGGAGTGCATTATACAGGCGGCGGTGGCTGCGGGGCGGGGCTGCGGTGGCTCGTGGGGTCGATGGATCCAACAGCCTGAATTTTAGCATGTAGTTCCACAGGGAGACTAGACGGAATCCAGACTGACTCTGTCTTCCCCGATGAAAGTACAAAAAGCATCAAAAAGCAAAGTCTACCATTCCAAGATTCCTACTCACCGTTTTACCATTCCGATGCCCCATTTGACCATTGACCATTCCAAAGCCCCAGTTTACCGGTTCTAAGCTCCATTTTACCTTAGTCAAGAATCCGATTTTGCGCTTAACAAAACTCCTTCCAAACCATCGAGTCGGAGGCTTGGCCTTCGCTCTCGCTGGGCGCGCGCCTGGATGGTGCGGCGTACTAGGCACCTGGGAAATAGGTGAAGTGATGCTTCTTGGCGGAATTTGTTTTTTCCAGCCAGAGCGATATTTGATCCTGCCAGGCTGATGGGTGGCGAGCTGTCAAGTTCCATGAACCTGTGTGGCTTCCTAGAAACGGTGTGGATAGCTGGGACAAGCAAGGGCTGTCAGATGATGAATATTCTCGGGTGGCTTTCATTTTTGTTGGGATTCTGGGATGGGTTGACGCCGCCAACCAGTTGAATTTTTGGCACAGTCAAGTCAGTTTCTTCCACTGAACCGAGGGAGCCAGTTGTCCACGCTAAGGGAGTCTTCAGACAGCGACAATGAGCAAGGGCCTGGCAGCTTGCCAGAGAGCTTTCATGAGGTCAGCAGCGATCACCACGGGAATAGGTAGCAACTCGGTCGGGGAGAAAACACTGCCTAGAGGCTTCAAACAAGGAATCCCAGATGAAAATGAACAACATCATTCCTCCAAACTTGAATGGCTTGATTCTCCAAGTGGAGGACATTTTGTCCCGGCTCCTGGAAGGCCTTGGTTGCTCTCCTGGGCTTCAACGTGAGACAGCAGAACTCCAGCCGCCAGTTTCTGTGTGGGGTTCGTTTAGCCGGGAGACCTGAGGCGTCCTGGGGTGTCCTGGTGAGCAATGTTCAAAGCCCCTGTTGACGATCATGGTTATAGGGGGCTATACTATCCTATATATTGGGGAGTACTGTATCACAATCCGTCAACCGGGACTCATTATTAGCAGCCTGATTAGCCAACCACTATGGGGCTTGTGGCAAGTGCATGGAGTGGGCCGAGGGTCCGAGGATCTATTGTACCTAAGAGCATTTCGATTTACACACTTGCCGGGGAAGGGTAGATCCACTTTGCTTGAGGTTTCGTTGTTGAGGATGAGGATGAGGATGAGGATGAGGAAAAGGATGAGGATGAGGGTGAGGAAAAGAATGAGGATGAGGGGTGATGATGATGATGATGATGATGATGATGATGAGTAGTAGCATAGGAAAGTCTCTTGAATCATGAAATAAGACGACTGTAAGATTCATTTTTATTTCCCCCCCACGTCTTCCAAGCTCCTTCAGTTTCTCTTCAGTTTGTTAACTTGCTCCAGTGCATCCAAGAATCGGACTCCAAACCTGGAGCCCAGCTTTGCCAGAGGCGGTGCCACAGCATCAGCAGATGCAGCCGCAGCCCCCTACCGAAGCGCATGCTGCAGAGGTTGAGGTGCAGGAACTCGTCTGAAGCTGTTGGATTGTCGGGTACTTCCAGTTGAGTCAATGTACAGCATACCTTGTTCTTGTACTTTGGGAAACCTTAGACAATTAGGTCGTACATCCCTGGTCAATTCTTATCACCTGCAAAACTTACACTGCACAGTCTGTACAAGCCTTTTGTGACAGGATAAAAACATATTTAAAAACCAAGAAAACCCCATCAGCTAGGTTAGTTTGCAGCCCTTCATTCCACACCAGGCGCAGTCAGCTGACACACCGGGCCCGGTCCCACCGGAGGGCGCAGCGCCCGCAGCGCCGGCTGCAGGTTGGAAGCCCAAGCTCACTTGGGGCGTTTTGTGTGGGTGCCTTCCAAACGTGGGGTGTTTTTGTGTAGCAATTTCTGGCGACTTTGATAGGAACTTTTTTGGATAAATTAAATTGCAAAACACACTTAGCTGGTTGATGGCTTCAAACATTTATTGTTTTTCCACTTAGAAATGGGATGATGAGCCTCAATCACTAATAGCATCACTGTGGGTCGAAGCCGCCTCAAAAAAAATGACACAGCCTTACATCCACAGAGTTTCTCTTTGAGATTGAGCCATACCAAGGGGCTGCTGCAGCACCCCTGCCGTTAGAGATTTCGTGCATGCCTCAAGTTGCTTTCATTTGGTTAATGCATCTGGAGCCCGTGGCCCTGAATTGGATGTGTCAAGCTGATAGCGTTCGCGCAATAGTGCAATGTGCTGCAAGTCCTGATGTCTCCAAGACACCATAGGATCATAGTGATAAACTATGATAAAATAGACACCATCATCAGGATTTTGATCATCATTTTCATGATCGTTTTCATGATCGTTCTAATGCTCGTTATATGAATCGGTTCAAAATCGTTTCCATGCTGCTTTTCTTGATTGTTTTCATGATTGCTTTATGATTGCTTTCACAATTATTGTTTTCAGAATCGTTTTCGTGATCATTTTTTTAGTTGTTTGCATACATTTTTACGATCATTTTCATACTTGTTTCATGATCCTTATCATGATCATTTTCATGATCATTTTTATGACTGTTTTGATAGTTTTTGCTTTTTTGATTGTCATGATCCTCCTCCTCTTCCTCCTCCTTCTCCTCGTCATCGTCATCGTCATCGTCATCATCACCACCACCAGCACCACCAGCAGCATCATCAGCATCATCAGCATCATAGTCCTCGTCCTCGTCCTCTTTATTCTTCATGGCGCCCCCAAGGTCTGAACATGAGAAGTGCGTGGTGTGCATGGAGCCAACGAGAGTCTGTTTACTGAGTTGTATCATCATCCGAGATAAGCCGGAAAGAAGGTATGGGCCCGGGCCAAAATTGGAGATGGACTGCCAACTCTTGTTGAATTTGAGTAGTAAATTATCCCATTCTTGATCATTATTGGGTACCCAAGCTCGACCCAAATGCAAATTGTGGATCTGAGATAGGTTTTACATGATATTATTGACCAGCCAATCACATTTCCCAACTCCAGCCGCTCACCTGCGTCAGGAGGAGTTCCAGCCTGGCGATCGCGTGAGGCCGATTGAAAACTGGTTAGGAACATCTACTCAACTACTCAACCAGCTTTGCCAAATTTTCTTTCCAAAAACGATTTGTTTTTTTGAGGATCCAGCCACTCTGGATCCTATCATCCCTGAGCCGGAAAGTGCAAGGCCTCTACCCAAGTGTGCCCACATCTTCCACGCCAGCTGTTTGGAACAGTGGATCCTGACCCAGAACAGCCGGGAGGTGAGAGCTGATTTCGCTATGGATCGAAGTTCTCAAAACCCACAGCATGGCAGCATTGCCACACTGAAATTAACATCGGAAGATCCCATGAGGTTTTGGGAAGTTCAATTAACAATCACGAAAACATTCAATGAAACAAGTCAAATGAGCATATGACATGAATCTTATGAATCATGTATCCACATGTATGCATCGAATCATGAATGCGTGCCTGGTCTGTGGTTGCCACCGTTGATATCTCCGGTTTCCACGTTGGAAAGGCCACGAAGTGCCCCATGTGCCGCCGCCCAGCACTGGCACGGCGCCAGGACAAGGCCTTGGGCTGAAAATGGGGTTATAGTCTATAGTCACTGGCGAAAATGGAATATGATGGGTATAAATTCAACCCCACATGATGATTACAATGTATATTACCGTATGTAACATATATATATATATATATAAATACAATAAATATATATATATATATATATACATACATATATACACTATATATAAATATACAATATATATAGATATATACACTATATATAATATACATACATAATTATTTGATTGTATGTATAAGGCAAGTGGCCTAGAACTGGGTTGATTCTTGGAAGAAATTCTGGGAGTGGTCTGGACAGATTTAGCCACAATTCGCCTTACACTAGCTATCTCGTGACATGTAGAGACCATTTGTTTCCGGATGTTCTTGAGGATTCCCGTGGCTGACACAAGGGTCTCATAAGGTCTATTGAATCCCCGTAGAAGGGCACGCTGAATCTGGCTGACTCACGGCAGGGCTGCACGAAAATCTCTGAGCTGCAAGTAGAGACTACCACTGGGTGCGGCCGGTCAAGGGGATGGTGGGGATGGTGTGATCCAGTCGCTGCAAGTGTCAATTTCAGGAAGATTGTTGAGAAAATGTGTGAAGGTTGTTATTCTTTTCCAAAAGAACATTTAATGGCTTCATGTTCCTCAGGAGTTGCAGGTGTGCACTCTGGGAGAGTGAGAAGAATGCAGAAACAGGTGCACACAATGAGTGGCAATATATAAAATTCACCAGCTTTGTCTTAATGGTCTTGGGTCAAAATTTAAAGGCCGTTGGAACTGCAGATTTTGGTTTTCTGCACAACGACATGAAATCATGGGGACTGATATTTGATGGGTCAAGATGGTCAAAACCGGTCGAAATGTTTTGTCTTCCAGGTCTGCCAGAGGAAGTCGCCGGGCTTCCTACCAGAATTGCTCTTGAAGGGAAATGTTGCGGGACCCCTATTGATCCTATTGGGTGTTTGTAGGCTTTCACTTTACCCCAAGCTCCTCGCACTTGTGGGTGAAATCACCATTCTAATTGACTCCATCCCTGGTGTTTTCAGTTGTAACTCTTGGGTGGTCATTGGTCTTTTCAGCTTGCCTGTGTCCCGAATTGTTTAAAGGGAACATCCACAGGAACCTTTGTTCGTTAAATTTCTATTCAGAATTTCCCTCGATAAATCCAAATGTTTGTTGGTGAATCCCATTGTTTGCTGCTCAAAATTTCACATTCTTGTTGATTCAACATCATAGTTATGTAAACATATATATATGATGTTTATTCAACTATATAAACTATGATATTGTTTATATGTAAACATCATATATATATATAAACTCTATTCCCCACCAAATTTTGTTGTCCAAATCGCAATTTTAGCGTTGATTTTTCCCCTTAGGTGACAGCGCCAACCACGGCCGCCGCTCGCGCGAGCGGCTGCAGCGAGATGCCCCAGTTACTGTGATTTACCGTCCCCCAAATCACCATGTTTAGAGGTGGTATAAACCATTCCCAAATGGGTGGTTTATTGTTGTTTTACCCACATTATGTCATATGTTATGTATAACGAATTATGACATGTTATGTAAATGTACACAAGCAATCATAAAAACCTAATAGCTGATAGATCGATGGCTGGACGTGATGCCAGGGAGAACGGTCCTGGCCGCCAGCCGCGAACGCGGCGGTGCGCACGCTCGGCCTGTGGGGGAAGATGTCATGTTTGAAGCCCAGCCCAGATCGATAAGCTCTGGGAATCACACATAAGAGTGGAAAATCACCAGCTTTTTTACGCGAAAATCGAGGGTATCAGGTACAAAGAAGTGATTGGACGATAGATTTCCAGATGGATGCCAAAATTTATTGCCAGAGGGATATCTTCAGTGATTCCAAGATATTGATTCTTGTAAAATTCAATTTTCATAGGGACAATGAGTAACCCCCCTGATCTGAGGTACCCTATTTTTGGTCAGGTGAATTTCCACCATCTTTCACTGGTTTTGATTGGGGCTTTGACCAAGATTGTTTGGACATATTGATTCCCATGTCTGGCATAGAATTGGCTACAAGCAAGTAGCACCACCAGTTGACGACTGATTTTAGCTTGCTGCAATTATCATGCAGTTGATCACCACCTTCTCCATTTTTCAATTTGCAATTTTGGATCATGTTGGCATATCCCCCATGTTTAGACAAAGCCATCTATCACACAATTCCAAGATTGATTCCTAGGTCAGGTTGCTTGATACTGAAGATTCCAAAAATCCAGAAATCAGTTTCCACCTTCATTTCGAGGAAATGAGTATCCCCATCATTTCCGTCATAATTTAACAGATCGCGAACTGGAACATCACCATTTTTCATGGGCAAATCATCTATAAATCATCATGTTAAATTGGTAGATCAAATTTTTTCATAGGCAAACCATCTATAAATCATCATTTTTTATGGGTAAAGTACACTTTTTTTTTTAATAGGCAAATCATCTATAATCATCATTTTAGTGGCTAAATCACCATTTCTAATAGGTAAGTCATAAATCATCTCTAAATCATCTATAAATGAGCCATTTTCAATAGCCATACCGCTGTCAGGCCGCCGGGTAGGCGCCCCAATCGTTCCCAACAGGTGACGGTTGGGGTGGCCCAGAAAAGGTGAGAAGTGGGATATACCCTGGATGAAATTAAGATAGACACTAGATCAATGGCCATTTCAGGATCCTAGATTGGAGGTACCTACCATATATAAGGCCTATGTAAGGGAATATCCCCAGAAAATATGGCCTTATATGGTACAGTACCTCCATTTTAGGATCCTGAAATT
>Ga0126342_10013483_pt1 | contig 14476 bp, 16 predicted proteins | sample Cyp1metagenome_FD_92528 | JGI IMG/M metagenome (GOLD analysis project Ga0126342, IMG submission 92528) | Coral microbial communities from Lord Howe Island, Old Settlement Bay, Australia - Cyphastrea 1 metagenome | ecosystem: Host-associated > Invertebrates > Cnidaria > Coral ... | reverse complement strand
TATATATATATATATAACACAATCAGAACTGTCATACCTTCAGAAATCGTCAAAGCTTCTGTGATATTCTTCGGCTTGATCCCAGGGGCCAAATCATTCATCTCGATGCTGCCATCTTTTCGCACTTGCTGCAACTGGGACATCAAGAAATGTAGCAGCCTCCAGTTGTGGCTGGGCGATTCCGGCGGTTCCGCATACAATATACCATGTGATCGCATATGATATCATAGGTAAACTTATCCCAAGAAACCATGGTTCATGCAAAAATTCCACGTATTGGGGACCATGGTTTCTGGGGGTGTTTAACATTAGGGGGATGGGATTACCTATGGTATCACATGTCATCACATGTCCTTGAAGCAGACCCCAGTTCGAGGCACATGAAGAAGACTTCCCCTGCAGGGCATGGAGCTTCTTCGGTCAGCTTGGACTGGTTGTCATGGCCTCTTTTAGGCTCCCAAAATGGCGGTGAAACTTGGGCGCCTTTAATACGGGGTGCAGCTTGGGTGACTTTTGGATGGACCTTAATTGGGAAAAATGATGGGCTGATCTATATACTGGGTATCATAAATTGTATTTTACCAAATGTTGTAATCAAAAATGGGAAATGGTTTGGAGTGGGAGAGTAATGGAAGAATAGTGGGGATGAACCATTGTTGCGGGGTTAGCTAGGGCTATTGCCATGGGATTTTAAACGCCATAAGTTGGGATATGGTCATCTATCGGCTCAGAACTGGACATTGGGCTTATTTTCTACAAACTGATATGCTACTCTGCTACTTTCATCTGGGGTTATGAATATACAATAATATACATACATTCTAAAATCCAGCCACGGTTCTCTACCAGTTACATGGGCTGAAATGACCCAGCTATCTGCGTGAGCACCAGATCCTGCATGGCGTCAAGACTTCATCGCCGTGATCCCATCTCGCCTGTCTTGAGGGACAGCCACAACGGCAGCAGCGGAGTGAAATGTTCTGCACTGGGCAACCGCCCAGGTTTCCAAGCCACATATCCTGAGACGGGAGAAACACCAAGTGATCGTCAGGATCACTGCTGACCTATCCCAACAGCCAAGCAGCGCACGGTCTCACGCAAGCGGTGCCAGTGCACTTCGTTCTCGGCACAGGACCAGAAATCGGCTCCTGTGACGAGGTTTTTTGAGGCCATTTCGTTTCACCAGCTGAATGGTCAGAAATACAAAACATCTTCCATGATCTTCCCCTGCGGTGAGAAATTGCTGGCAGCTGGCAGCCTATCTTCGATGCCGCCCCAGGGGCCGGCCCGGAGGCGCCTTTCTTCCGCAGGTCTGCAGCATAGACGGCGACAAAAAGCGCCAGCGCCCCACGCCCTGGTGAATGGAGCACGGGGTGCCCCAGTCGTAGTATGTCAATATGCATAATATATTTAATTATATATATATGGGTATAGTCTGATTAAGAGCTTTTTGCAGTGTTTGAGAACTTGTCATCGAATTCATAGAAGTTGTCCACGTTTGCAAGAAGTTGTGCACGTTTCACAGAAACTGTGCACGTTTCGCACACCCCCCTAATAATGTTCGTGTTCAACTGCTGTCGAAAGGACGGCTCTCATTGGGGGCTCTTAACCAGACTATCCCGATATATATATACACACACAACATGTGTCCTCTCTTCGCACCATGTCTATGTATAAATACAGTGTGTATATATAGATATATATGTATGTAAATATATATATATATATGTGTGTGTATGTATGTCTGTATGTCTGTCTGTCTGTCTGTCTGTATGTACGTATGTATGTATACAGCGTGTATACAATGTGTATACAGTGCGTATACAGTGTGTATACAGCGTGAATACAGCGTGTATACAGGGTGTGTGCAGTGTGTATACAGTGTGTATACAGTGTGCATACAGTGTGTATACAGTGTGTATACAGTGCGTATACAGTGTGTATACAGCGTGAATACAGCGTGTATACAGGGTGTGTGCAGTGTGTATACAGTGTGTATACAGTGTGCATACAGTGTGTATACAGTGTGAGTACAGTGTGAATACAGTGTGAATACAGTGTGAATACAGTGTGAATACAGTGTGAATACAGTGTGTATACAGTGTGTATACAGTGCGTATACAGTGTGTATACAGTGTGTATACAGTGTGCATACAGTGTGTATACAGTGTGTATACAGTGTGTATACAGTGTGTATACAGTGTGTATACAGTGTGTATACAGTGTGTATACAGTGTGTATACAGTGTGTATACAGTGCGTATACAGTGTGTGTGCAGTGTGTATACAGTGTGTATACAGTGTGTTTACAGTGTGTATACAGTGTGTATACAGTGTGTATACAGTGTGTATGTATGTCTGTCTGTCTGTCTGTATGTCTGTATGTCTGTATGTCTGCATGTCTGCATGTCTGTATGTCTGTATGTGTGTGTATACATGTGTATCATATATATATATACCTTTACATGTATATGACATGTGGATATGTATGATGTTATATAATATGTATATACCGTCAATGGATATGAATAGTGCCATAGAGGTTGCGACTGGGATCCCTCCCAACATTTTTTGCGGAGTTTGCTTCAGTGATACCCGCTGCATCCCGCTGCGGGACCCACACCTCTCATTGGGCGCCCATGTCAGCACTGGGTCCGCCATGGCCAAACCAGGATCACTGCCACTGGCTGTTTGGATCAGGGGATGACTGTACCATTGGCCTCTGGACAAAACATGACAAAACCGAAAATGTGACACAGTAGTCAGTAGAATCGCAGAGGACTGTATTAGTACTGTATTTGTAGAATCAAACATATCAAAGGGGCCAGCAAGCATCAAACTTGTAGTAAAGCGATGTGCTTCTGATGATTCGACGATACCGAATGCTGATCTTCGCCAAAGGCCACAGGAGAAATCCCAGGCCTCCGAGGTGACAAGGATAAAATCCATGGGCAACACATCAGCTGAAACGGACGCCGCCTTTTCTACCCCGGAAGATGGTCATCCTTGGCCCACGGCTCGACCTTGGGGCTGCTGGGGATCTGCTCAGTACTCCCGGGCATAGTAGATGATGTAAGCAGGGAAGGCTTGCAGATTGTCGTAGATGATGAACTCCCGGAAGGTATTGGAGGTCTTCTTCCCTGAAAAGGCTGTCTCCAGCCATGGGTGCATCAGCGCCGACAAAGATGTCGCACTTATATCAAGCAAGTGACTCTTCTGCGAAAAGAGTGGCTGGGTTTTAATCACATGCACGGCTATTTGTATATATATATTTATTTATTTATTTATATTTATATTTATATTTATATTTATATTTATTTATATATACATGTGTGTGTGTTTGTGTGTATGTAAGTGTACATGTATAGGTTCGACTCAAAATGGTGTATAGCCCTAAATTGCAAATTCAAGAGGGAAAATGATGATGAACCATCAAAAGTTTGAGGTACCCTTTTTTCAGGCAATCCACGAGTCGACCAAGTGGCTGTCACCAAGGACACTGTGCCAATCCTCTCGCGCGCGTACGTCGCCAAACAGGGCATCGTTTTTTGGTGGTCGTTTATGGTATTCTATTAATTTAAGGTGCTGATTTTGGGGGTTCCATTATTTTTATATGATTCATATTAGTTATATGGTTCTCTGTAGGGCCTGATGAATGATGGTGCTGACCTGCCAATCACGATTTATCTCGATTCCCTTCTGATGCTGCCTCAATCCTGAATTAGTCTGACCATGTCGTCCAGTGATTGGGATGGGCTGAAACAATTCCCTCCAAATCTCTGCATAGCAACAGGAGTAGCTGTGGGGATCGCCTATTGCCACTGCAGTCATCCACAACTCGGCCCGATCCTCCAGAAGACAATGCTCTTCCAACGCTCGCGCAGAGGGCCGCCGCTCGTCGCAATAATAAACGTAGCCGAGGCCTGAAAGCCCGGTCTTTTTAAGGGGCCAGGGAGTTCCCAATCTCCCGCTTTCCACCACTATAATACACAGGGGCCCTGGGCGGACGGAAGTGGAGAAAAAATACCTGCACACACAGACACACACACATATATATATATATATACATATACATGTATACATATCATATGTATGTATGCATGTATGTATTGTATTTTAATGTAATGTAATGTAATATAACGTAACGTAACGTAACGTAACGTAACGTCACGTGATGTAATGTAATGTAATGTATGTATGTATACGCGTGCAAGAATCTATCTATCTATCTATCTATCTATCTACCTATCTATCTCCCTACCTACCTACCTATCTATCTATCTATCTGTGTGTAAATGCACATAGGCCATTTGGGTAAATCTATGTGGATTTTGAGTGATCCCATATGACAAAGAAAGTCGCAGGCCACGTTCAGTCAGCCAAGGGGCACACACGACAGAGAAGCAGCGGAAAGAGTTCGACGCCTCAGCGTGGGAGGTAAAATAGGCTACAATGGGATTTGTTATCTGGAAATGGGCTATGCACCAAAACTGCTACGTTTATCAGGAAAATGATCATCAACCATGCAAAGACTCTCGCCAACCTAACTGACTTCGGTCGAACTACGACCTCTCAGAAGCTGAAATTCGGCGAGAAACCATGTCAAACATGAACTCGAGTAGACCGTTTCTAGCATGTACACCCATCCCAACTACTACAAAATTGTCTTAAGTTGTCAGGTTTTAGACCAAGAATGGCCAAAATCTACAGGTTCCCGGTCTCCAATTTGCAGGCCAGAGCACCACCGACGACCTTCCCCTTGACATACTCATCTGCCTTGCTCACTGACTCTGCAAAATAGACCCCTGCACCAAAGAGTCCTGAGGACACCAAAACAGTTCATAATCACATCAAAACATATCAAAACTGTGAATTTCTACAATTTCTCGAACCCCAAAGATCCTCCAACATTAAAAACCCAAGGTTTTGGTGTGAGTCAATTTTGGGAAACACCCACAACTGCTGCATACACCACCATCCAAGCCATCCAGCGCTAAGAGGCCCGATGGATTGGCTCGGGTCATGTCGAAATCATCCGAAGTGATGCCTTCTGCCGCTGCGTGGCTGGTGCCATGGAATAGCCAAACTTCCTCAGCTGTAAACGACCTGTTTTAGGAGGGAAGGCATGCGCAAATGCGACCAGATCATCATCACTAACTCTACCAAACCGGCCACTTCTAAAATGTAAATCACAACTGGATGAATCATGTTTGCCTATTTTGCGAGTTCCAAAAGGTCGGTTTGAATGGATCTACCAGCGACATATTCAGTTTTCTGCACGTGCAGTTGGAGAACCTCCATATATACCCTTCGAAGTTTCAAAGTTTCAGCTTTCCAAGTGCGGTTGAACGACTTTTTACATTTGCAGTGTTCAAAAGCCTCTTTCATTCCATTCTCGCGACCAAGTGCGGGAGAAAAAAAACACACATGTCATCTTATGGAAAATGATTGCAATCATCATCCCCAGTACAAATACAGGGGCCCGAATTTACCATCAAAAAAAGGGTCGGATTTCAACCATCGACATTGCTGTAACCAATTCTGCAGAGGAGCATTGGCTTCCCGCTTCAGTGGGGTGAAGGCACTCACCTGGGGACCCCCCATGACTTTAGAAACCGCCAGATGAATATGTGACTTCGGCTAACCAACAAAAATGCTGGCATCTTTGGGAATGTACAGTAACATGAAATAGTTCTATATGTGATGTGAATGCTAATAATTGCTAATACTCATTGAATATTCTCTGGTAATCTAACATGGCTATGAAAAAGCACCATTTTTCATAGCTGTAGTAGCAGAGAGTACCTGGATATGCGGGGGCCATGAAGAATTGAAAATATGACCAGTAGATTCCCAGAACCAAGGAGAAAAGTAAAACTCACCTTGAGCAAATCTTAGAATATAGAAAATACACCGAAAACAAGTATATGTTTTTTCTCCAATGGTAGAATAAAATTAGCCAGGGCTGGCCAGGGGAGTTTCACTATGGAAACATCCAGGTTTAGCATGGAAACAGCGGGCACCTCCATTCGATCCGCCAAGATTTGCTCTGTCATCAGCTCTCCATTCAGCCGATCGCGCCAGAAGCCGGCATCGCTACGCGCCTGGGGAGCGACCACGGCGACCACGGGTCGCGATGACCAGACGCACGATGACTTGCCATGAAAAGTAGCCCAGTGGTCCCTGCCTTGACCTTCATGCATTGCTGAAGGACGTGGTCACGCCTGCAGGTCTCATGGCTCAAGATTTTGCTGGAGGATCATCCCAGGAATGGGTGATGGAAGCGATTTTTTTGGGCCCTGCTTCGCATCATGAGTCATCTGTGGGTCATCCCATCTGCAGCTGTCTCATATCCCCAGTTAACTACATCCACAATGCTGAAGCCTTCGGACGAATCACGTCCATCATCATGCTCATCCACAGACAAACGCAACTTGGAACCAAGCTAAATCTCCCAAAGACCACAGCTCAGGAATGGTCTGCTTTCAGTACAAGCCCAGGAAATCTACATCCTGAAACCACCTAAATCCCACACCAACCATAACAAATCATGGAAAATTCAAGGTGTTCATACCAAAAAAAAACTCATCATTTTTCCAGATTTTCCATACATCCCCAGTGTTTTTCGCAGCCTCTGCAGGTAGCTTGACCAGGTCGGTGCATTCATAATCTGTACCGCCCTGACGGCGCGATAGTTCCTGCGCTTCACGGACCATGGATTTCACGAATGGCAAACAGTACCACAATATGTAGGATAGGAGATGTGATATATGATATATGCATATTTGTATATATATATGTGTGTGTAATATGTGCCGTTTATTGCTGTTTACTAATATGTTGCTTCGATTTTGAGCCATGCGCAGAACTTGGGACTTGGTCGCCAGCCCCATTTGGCACCTGGGCGGCAAGCCACGCCGGTCGCGCGTCCTCACATGGGGGAGCGCTGTACTGCGGAGGAGCCTCAGAATCGCCGGTTTTTTACCCATGGAGTTGCAGTTGAGGTTACAAATGGGTATAACGGTATAACTATGTATGTATAAATACTGTATAAATATATATATATATATGTGTGTGTGATATGATATGTATAACTATTTTAACTATGGTTTTTGTTTAAAAAAAACTGGGATATGATATAACCCTGGCGATATATCCACTTGCAACTGGAACTGCAAGTGTGTTGCTGTTGCTGTTGCTAGGGTGCATTATGGTATCACTGCAGGTAGTTGATGAGAACTGATGCATTTGCATGGGAGCTCTTGCCGCTTCATGCTTCTTTGATCTTTGCTGGTGCACTGGCCACGCACTGTTTGCGCACAGCCAACTTGTCATCAGGGGGCCAAACATCACACCTTCATGTCAATAACAACAGATGGGAACACGTGTCTTCTCCAAGTACCTCATGAGGGTCAAGGTGTTCGGGTAGAAATGTCCCCAGCTTTTTTGTTGACAAATCTTATTGGATTTCAATGGCTCCTTTTTGCCAGAAAAAAGTGGGGAAAAAAATCGGCGGAAATCGACACCTCCCAAGGAGTTCAACCAAGCGGCTCATCGAAGAGTTTCAACAGCCGGCTATCTGTGACTTCGTTCTTGGCGAGCAACTTCACATCAGATCCTGGGATCTTCGTGGGCGCCTAAACGAAAGGGGCTAGTTCTGTCATGTTTTGTACCTGCCACTGGGGATATGTATGTGTATCTGTATATATATATATATATATATACACATATTATATAATTATATATTTATCTATTTATTTATTTAGTTTGTTGTTTATCAAACTATGTGTTTATGTGTTTATTTATTTGTGTGTGTGTGCATATAAGTGAACTGGCACAGATAGTCTTGGTAACCCAATCACGAACCCCATTTACTTGAGGTTTATCAAACTTATCAAACACTATGGTTTTGGGTTTGCCGCATGAATTCGCTGGGCATGTTGAATAGAAATCTACAGGAAACCATGGATATACCTGCTCAAAATGGCTTGGTTTCCTTTCAATTTTCCCATCAACCAAATCTGAGACTTCGGTTTGCAAGTTTTTACCGGGAAAAAAAAAACTATAAACCTAATAAACCCTCTAAAAACCCATCAAAATCGAAAATAACCCTCTTCGCATCCCATAGCCATGGTTCCTTTCAGCTCCCCATCCCCCGTTCCATCGGCGCCTCGCACCATGGACTCGACAGACCAGGAGGGCGGCAGACGGAAGGCGCTGCGCAGCTTGGCCACGACTTGTTGCACATCCCGCTGATAGAAAACACCTCGGCGCCAGGAAGCTTGGGGCTTAAGGTTCTCCTTTTTAGGTGGGAATCAAAACTATACTCATAGTGATGATGATAAACAATAGTAACACGAAAAATGATAAATAATAAACAAGACATAGTAATAAGAAGAATACTCTGTAACAATATGTGTATTTATCACTTATCATGATCATTATTGCTATCGTCGTTATTATTAACGCTTGTTTGTGGGTTGAAACAATTGTTTGACCTGGATTTGTTTGCGATGAGACAATCATAACAAGGCGGTTGGCGGTTCGGATCGGACCGTCCAACTGATATTTTCGAAAAGAAAGCATACAAACAGTAAGTAGTTTGTGGGAAACAAGCCTGGCAGAACTCCCCTTCATTCTTGTGATGCTATTCGCTTTTTCGCCACCCTCATCACTGTACCAGGTTCATTGGGGTGCCCACCTGCAGGGCTATCGATGAGTTTCTGACAGGCGGTCTTCAGCTCGGCCTCATTGCCTGTGCAGTCTCCGGTGTTCCAAGGTGAGTGATGGGAAGAACTCGGAAAACCCCCATGTATTACTGGAGATAATGGGAATGATGTGGGAAAATGCATCTACTATATATATATATATTGATAATGTATGGGATAATCATTGAACTAAATGGAGACTCTATGACTCTATGGGATATTCATTAGCTAAGGTTGGCAATCGTAATGAACTCCGATAGCTAGGGATTTTTGTAGATATCATAGTCTTTCTATCTATCTACCTACCTATCTATCTATCTATCCATCTATCTATATCTATCAGTCTATCTATCCACCCATCCATCTATTTATCTATCCATCTATCCATCCATCCATCCATCCATCCATCATTATCTATCTATATAACGAACTAGTTTCAGAAATGTTTCTTTCAACCAACAAACGTAACAAACATCACTGGGGACTTGCAGACCATGAAAAATCTAGCTGGGCCAACCCGGAACCTAGTGGTCTATCACAAACATCCAAGCATCATATTGTTGCTTAGGTTTGGTTAGACATCTCATCCTCTGTATATATATATGTGTGTGTTATATATATATAATCATATATATATACAGTATATATTCATACATTCTGGGAATACATCACATCACATCCACCTAATCATATCATGCACCCATTTCTTAACCCATCTCAGAACGCCCAAAGCCCACAAAAAACCGCCTCGCGCCAGTGCTTGACGGACCTCTTGACGTAGCTGCTGCCACTCGTCGGGCAGGAGGCCATCAGGCAATTCTCGGTTAATCTCTGCCAGCAGTTCTTTGCTCTGGGTCAGGATAGCCACCATCCTGGCGCATCGCTTGCGGAGAAAACCCAGCTATCCCAACTTCTTCACCACCCTAGAGGTGAAGAATTGCATGAAACTGTGGCGATCTGTTTCTCATCCGCAACACGGCTGTTTCCTTCCAAGAAGGGAGTTTCTACACGAAATATAGGAAACATCGCCCAGTGTTGTTGGTTGCTAGGGCTCCCTGGCTACCCGACCCTGGAGATATTGCAGCCCTGACTGCTTCAGAGCTTCTGATCAGCTGGGCGCTCTTGCAAACACCTCCGCACCGAAGGGTGGACCTGTGCTCCGACTTGGGTTGTCTCCCAGTTAACCCTTGACGAAGTCTCACATGATGCCAGCCAACATTTCTTTTGAGGTGTTTTCCAATGTGAATGTCCAAAGGTCCTAATTCATCATTCAATCATGAGTGTATCAGTAACAAATATCACATAAAACCACCCAAAACACCAGAAAACACTGGCTTCCCCGTCTAAGCACATCGAAATTCCGGTGGTTTTGAAGCGCAGCCTGCTCTTCCGGTAGCAGCTCGATGAGGGCGCGGAGGAACCACACACTGCTTTCCGTGGAGTGGGCGAAGCACGAAGGACCCACCTGGATCGAGATCAGTTTTTTTTTTTAGGTTGGCCCGTTCAGGGAGGGCATGGCTGTCCGAGATTTTCGGAAACGCTTTATGGACATTAGGATATATAACTTGGAAAACAAAGTTGCATCGGATATTGAAAGACAATACCATGCATATGCAAATATACATGTGCACATAGACGAAACGTACATATATATAATATAATATATATATATATATTATATATTGTAGTGTCTGTCTATTCATTCTGTTATTTAACAATTCATTTATTTCTGATTTATTGATGTAACTCAGGCCTCCTGCATCATGGAATGGAGTGCAACACGTGTCCTTGGACGTCGCCATGGGTTTTTTGGAGGATGCCACCCAGTAACCGGCCATGATCCACGGAGAATGAAGGGATACTTGAAAGATATGTGTGATGTGGTATGAAAAAGTAATACACCTACCATTTCGGGATGACTTTTGCTACCATGGCTGGCAATATTCGGTATGATTGTTTAACCTACATATTGGGTTTACCACATCACAAATATGTCAATTTGTGTGGGCAGCCTCAAGGACTTCCAGCAATCAGACAAGACAGCATAAGACAATATAAGTTAAGTCAACATCAGGCAACCACGAGAAAGGCACTGAACTTCGCACCGGTGTTAACAATCTGATATAATCTTATCAGTAATGTGACATAAACAATTATAATCCAGCCACTTGAGAATGGTTTACACTACTTATAAAAATGGTGATTTGGGCGGTGGCTTATTCATGGTATATTATTGTTTTACCATGTTTTACCCACATGATCTACAAAAGTTCCGTTCCAAAGATGTGGCTCCACCATCTTCGTAGCCCAAGCCACATGGGATCGTCCAGTGCACCTCCTGGGCTCCACCAGGCTCTGGGTGCTGGTGCGAAAAAATGGTGGTGCCTTCTTTTTTGCACCACCATCAGTGTTTAGAGATTTCATGAAATTCCTATCTGATCCAGCAACTGAGATTTTTTTGCCCAAAATGGCTGTGGATCAAGTCCCAGGGGGGGGGCTGCCAATAGACCAATTCCATTAATATTATATAATAGTATATCACCATCATAATATTGATGGAATAGGGGATGATAACTGATGGGATATACTATGGATAATGTGAGCTATCTGTTTACTGTACCTTTTTCGTTCTTGGACAGTCCCGACGGGTGAAAATTTGTTCGGCACGGTCTGCCACCCAGGTGCTGGCTGTCAGAATGGCGTGGCGCAGCTTCCTCCGTCGGAGCTCTGGAAAACCAATCCTTGTTTCAGCAGATGCCCATCGGGCCCCAGAAGTCATGGCGAAGCTTTGGGAACCAAACAATGTGATGTGCTAAAATGCTAAACCCGACAGTAAACCCCGGAAATGACTGGCAACCTCCAAAATTGATCCAAATTGGAGGTTGATTGGAGGCGTACCACATTATATTATATCCAGACTTGTGGCGAAGAAAGGCTGTTCAACGTCATTCACGCTCGCCATAAGCGCCAACCTACTGGTTTACACCATTTGCAAGGTATGTAGTCATGGAGTAAGGCACAAAAAATAAACACTTTAAAAAGCTTAGCCCTCGCCCATCAAACTCCATCAGAGCAGTCCGCCCGCCCCCTGCAGCCCAAGGGCTGCCCGGGAGAAGGCAATAAGGCTGCCTATCTCCGAGTGCGCACGGTCCAACCACTTCGGGCGGGACTCCCAGTTCTCGCAAGTCAAACTACTGAGCTACTGAATCCACCAAACCACCTCTCCAACCACAGGAAGGCTCAAATGGGTGATCAAAATCCTACTGTAACCCCCTGGGTTTTTACTCTCACCACAAACGCTTCAAGGGATCTATTTCCTCTGATTTTCACCACCCAATCCCCCAGACCTTCAGAAGCTGCAGCCCCTTCTCTCGCAGCAGCTGTTGCTGCAAGCTCTGCAGCCCCAACGCCTCCGTGCGCCGTGCCCCCAAGGTCCCGAAAATTGCCTCCGCCTGCCGTGGCCACGGCGGCGCGGGAGGTCAAGCTCAAAGCAGTTGCAATGCCCAGCTCTGAAGCTGGAAAATTCCATTCTGGATCTTGAAAGTCACAGTTGGCTGGACTGGCTGGGAAGTTCAACCCCCAGCCCCAAACCCGTCAGTTTCCCCCTGTGAAAACAAACTCCGATGGGGCGTCCACCATTGTTTCATCACCTTGTCGGGATTGTCTCGAAGAAGTTGTTGCACTGTGCCAAACAACGGCTTCTCCTAGCAAGGCCCGTGGGTTGGCTTCGCGGCCGTCGACTCGGCAGGGGAAAAGCCACAAATGTCATGACTATCCAAAGAAAACGAAACTCAGAATGTATGGGTGTGCCTGAACACAGGGCAGACCGTACCCAACATTTTGATGGGCATAATTTTTCGGTGCCTTATTCTCAGACAAGGCTCCAAGGCTTTCAGCAGCTTCTCCACTGCCGCGGATGCAGAACCCTGCTGCGAGCGCAAACTATGAAACCTCGGCGAGTGTTAGCATCAAACTAGCATCAGCCCATCAAGAAATCCGCAAAAACTTGGCGGTTACTCTTGAATTCCCCAAGAAAAGACATGGTAACATGTTGGCTAGAACCTCAAGACCCCTTTAAAACCACCACATTGTTTACCAGTTTGTTTCATCAGCATGCCGCCAAAACATGCTCCATTTGAAGATGTTTCAAGCAGGAATGTCCGTAGTTTGGCTGTCAGCTTCAACCCATTGCCGACCAAGAAGCTCCGCCAAATCCAAGGCATCCATAAAGTCCTACCAAGCATCACAATCTTATGGCAATCATCCATAGGCCCATTTAGAGTGATGGCTCATGGGCGTCTTGAATCTGCATGTGTAAATGAGTTGTTCAAAAGCAAGAGGCTTTTTGATCAAAATATCATATATATATATATATATGTGTGTAATCATTCATATGCAGCATATGCAAGTCCAATCATTAAGGATCATCAAAAAATGAAAAAAAAACACGGAGAAAAACCATCGAAAATTATCAACATGTCGGCCTCCAACTCCAAGCCGCCGGCCGCAGCGGCGGGGAGCAAATCGCTGGCACGTTGCAAGGCCTCGCGCAACGCGGCTGTTGCAGCTGGAGCTGGTGGGAAGAGAGAAAAATGGTAGAAATTCCCACATGGTTGGTGGTTTTAAGATGCTTTAAGAAACTAGTTGAGGGAAAGAATGGCAGATTCGTAGAGAACTCACACCGGTGTTCACCTTGGATGTTCTTCCCAAACCGTAGAAAGCAGTGTGAAAATCACAATTAAAAGGTTACAACACCATCCAGGAAAGGGTTGGTTGCCATGGCAAGTCAGCGGCCCCCTTTTTAGCCACCTCCTTCGAGGAGTGTTGGTCCCACTTCTGTCGAAGCCGGAGTTGCAGAGTCACCTGGGGCTTGCGATAAGTTGACGCGTAGACTTTGAAAAAGACGGCCCGCGGCTGGCAGAAACCGAGCCAGTTCCGGTTCAACATGTTTCAACATGTAACATGTTTCAACATGACGTGTTGACGATGAAAGTCATCACCGCCAGTCTTCGGCCCCGTTCCGCCTCTGCATCTTCTGGGCTGGGCAAACGCCCCGCAAGCCACAGGGCCCCATGCGCATCCTGGAGCTCTGGAAAATCATCCTGGAGGAACTACATGAAACTGTCTCAAACATCACTTCTTCGGGGGTCAAAGGAAAGAACGGTGAGTCACCCTCAAAATTGCAGCGAAAACAATGATTAAATTGATTAAATATTAAAACTGACTCTTCCACATTTCTTGGGGCCAACATATGTTGACGCTTTTCGGTTGAAACTCCATGCCCGGAAACCGCGCCTTTTCATTGCGGTGCTGCATTGCATCGTTGAAAAGAATCTGCAATCAGGAAGCGGCAACTGCAACGAATGTCGAAGACCGGCATTAAGTCATTCAAAACTGGAGAAGCATCACAATCATCCAAAAATGAAGATAATAAAATTGAGGGATTTTCACAGTGATGCTAATATTGGTCCTAGAAGGATCTCCATCTGTAGCATGCTGTTATCTCCACCAGATCCGAATCAGCGAGCCTCAATCCTTGCATCGCAGCTGCTTAAGGTCTGTTGACCCAGGGGCCCAGACAGGTCCGCATTAGAGGCGTGCCTATGCCACAGCACCCAAAATTGGATGGTTCAGCAACTCCCCCCTTTTAAAATCCGCCCACACCGCTTTGGCGGTGAAGGCGTGCTTATTGGGGGGCAACAGCAACACTAAATGCTCAATGACATTTGTTAATATAGCAGTCGCTATATCAGCTTTAGCTGGGGGGGG
>Ga0126342_10013482_pt1 | contig 14477 bp, 11 predicted proteins | sample Cyp1metagenome_FD_92528 | JGI IMG/M metagenome (GOLD analysis project Ga0126342, IMG submission 92528) | Coral microbial communities from Lord Howe Island, Old Settlement Bay, Australia - Cyphastrea 1 metagenome | ecosystem: Host-associated > Invertebrates > Cnidaria > Coral ... | reverse complement strand
CAAACTTCCGACAATATGGAGAGATGAAAAGCAGAGCAGGGAAGAGGCAGAGAGAAGAGAAAGATTAGAAGAAAGAAGAGTAGAAGAGAAAGAGTAAGAAGACAGATGATGCAGATGCGCGAATAATAAAAATATGTTAATTAAAAATATGGTAATCATATGGCAATAGTATGGTAATAATATGGTCATCATATGGATAATAATTTGGTAATCACATAATACTAATAATATGGTGTCATATAGCAATCATATGGTAATCATATGGTAGTTATATGGCAATAATATGGTAGTAATATGGTAATCATATATGGATAACAATATGGTAATCACATAATAATAATATGGTTTCATGTAGTAATAATATGTTAATCATATGGTGATTATATGGCAATAATATGGTAATAATATGATAGTCATGTGGATAATAGTATGGATAATAGTATGGTAATCACATAATAATAGTATTAATATGGTCTCATATAGTAATAATATGGTAATCATATGGCAATAACATGGATAATGATATTGTAATCATATGGTAATAAAATGATAATATAATAATAATATGGTAATAATAGGCGTGATAATATGGTAATTTTATGGTAAGGGTATGGTAATCATATAATAATATGGTAATCATATGATAGCAATACGGTAATCATATGATATTTTTTCATATGATAATAACATGGTAATACTATGGTAATAATATGATGATAGTATGGTAATCAGATGGTAATACTATGGAAATCATATTATATTTTTGTTTCATATGGTAATAATATGGTACAAACAACATGATTATCATATGATGATAATATGGTAATCATATGGTAATAATATGGTAATCATATGGTAATAATATGGTCAAAATATGGATAATAATATGGTAATGATCTGGTGATAATATGGCAATCATGGTAATAATATGGTAAGAATGTGGTAATCATATAGTAAACATATGGATACTAATATGGTAATAATAGGGCAATAATATAGTAAACATGTGGATACTCATTCGGTATTCATATGACAATCATATGGTAATAATATGGTACAAACAACATGATTATCATATGATGATAATATGGTAATCATATGGTAATAATATGGTAATCATATGGTAATAATATGGTCAAATTATGGATACTAATATGGTAATCATATGGTAATAATACGGTAAGATTATGGATACTAATATTGTAATCATATGGTAATAGTAGGTAATTTGACCCATCTTCATATATTAGGGGTAACTCGAGGGTAAATTATAACGGCATCACGCCGCAACCTACCTGTAATGATGGTTATGATGGTTGCTGTAATGGGAATGATCCAATATAGCCGAACTTTTCAGGCGAGTGAATTATTATCATTTACCCAGATGTATTTTATATACAGTTGGTATCTCGAGACATTTCATGGTCAGTGTCCATTCTTAATTGGCTATATCCCCATCAGGTGATGGATAAATCACCATCTAATGATGATTAATAAATAATTACGTATATATATATATAGATGATTTTTTTTTTACTAATGACGTAGAATATGGTAATTTTCAATCATCATCTCATTTTTTGAAAATCTTTGGCATTTCCATATTCTATCTATTCCAGGATGACAATGTATATATATATAGTCATATATATATATATATCATGATTATCATAGTAGATTGACCAGCTCGAATGGGCAAGATGAGATACACCAGCTACTACATATACATATATACATATATACATATATATGGTAGATATGGATATTATGTTGGTTTGCATGGTTATACTGACAAATACTGATGGCTTTGATGGGCGCGGTTGACCTGAAAGTGGCACTCCTTTCCAGAGCTGTTTGAAGGGACATTTTGCTGGGTTTCCCCTATACTTGTGGCTAGGAAAACATATGATTTTCTGCAGATTTTCCTGAAAACCACTCCATGAATCAGCTGTTTCACCTGATTTTGATGTGTGTTTTGCAAGTCTCCGAGGCGCGAAAGTTCAGTGGCCACTGTGGCCATTGGTCAAGTTAGTCAATGAATTCGTTTGAGCAGTGGCTGCTAACCCCTTGTGGTTGACTGGTATAGTGGTTCATTTTGGGGGATAATTTTCGAGCCTTCATAAATAGGAGTTTGATCACAATCCAGCTGGGAATCCCTGGAGAAACGATGGACTCACTGGTACGAGTTGGTTGATTGATAGGTTTCCCTATGAATTATCATAATTTCCAATGAATTACGTCGTATACCCTCTGGTAAACTAACAGTTTGCGACATAGAAAATGGCCCAGTCGAAATAGTTGATTTACCCAGCCATAACATGGTGATTTTCCATCGTTTTTTGGGACTGTTTACCAGAGGGCAAGTCCCCAGAATTTCACCCATGGAGACCCCCACGACGGTCCACGCCGGTATCTGCCAGGCTGTCCGTGTGGGGCCTGGACTGCTACAACCGGTGCCATGGCTATGCCAGGAATCAATGGATGAAAACAATTATGGTTAGCCAGTTCTACATGGGGTAGTAATAGGGACTAAAAACCATTAAATAAGCCAGTGATGCATGGGATATAAGAAAGTAATAGAAACTATGATAAGCGCTTTATTCAGTGGTTAGCAACTAGGGGTTGCATGTAGTAACTGGTTGACAAATTGGTTACAATCCACCACCAATAGTCTGGTTGGTGGTTTCACACATTTTTTATTTTCCATAATATATTGGATAATCCTTCCCATTGACTAATATATAATATTTTCGCAGATGGTAAAAACCACCAATCAGTACCATCTGGTTATTTAACATAGCCATGGAAAATCCCTTATAAATGGAGGTATCCATGGGAAAATCATCTATAAATGAGCCATTTCCCATGGCTATGTTAAATAACCAGAGGGTAATCCTTTTATGAATGGGATCACGAAGAAAGGGGACAGACCGACGGACCGTGGGATGATCCTCCAGTCGCACACATCTAATCTACCAGGATTTTTGGGTCATTTCTCAGATCGCGAACCATGAAGTTACCAGAGCTTCGCCATATTAGAACTTAACCCAATTATTGCTTATTATATATATACATATACATACATATATATATATGGGTTGAACTCGGTTGAAACAAATGGCGTAAAAAAACTTCTTCGCATTCCTTTCGCTCGGCCTTTCGCCCAAAACATGGCGCCAGAGAGCAGTAGCTGCGTTGGAACCATGGAATTTTATGACTTTCCATTCAGTTGGGAGTGTCATCATCCCAACTGACTTTCACTCCATGATTTTTCAGAGTAGGTTGAAACCACCAACCAGTGAATATACCCTCTGGTAAAGTAACATAACTATGGAAAATCACCACTTTTACTGTAATGGGTAGTTATCAACTATTTCGACTGGGCCATTTTCTATGTCGCAAACTCTTAGTTTACTGGAGGGTTTTGAGCTGGATGATCATACTTCATCAGAATTCAACTGGGAATCTGCTGAATTCCCTTCTTGACCAAGCATTTTTTGTCACGTTTTTTTGTGAATTTTCAGATCACTGCTCATATCCCATGACGGATCCATGGTGCTGGTATATATGCTAACAATTTTATGGGGTCTATTGATGGGATCCATGGAGCACCATATATAGCAGCACCATGGATCCTATGGGTATGGATTATGGCTCTGGGGCACGAAAGGTGTTTCGTGGTTTTGTCTTGACTAATCCTCCAAATACGCCAATTCCAACCATCCATTATCATATGGAGACTCCACATAATTTGGTATGGAATATCCTTGAAGCTACTCTAGTTTTGTCGAAATCAGCTAGTGACCAACCCCTGATCCTGATTTTTGTTGGATCATTCCAAACAAAGAATTGAACAGTAATCTTCCCATCTTGACGGAGTGGAAAATCAAAGAAACAAGATGAAACAAGTGCTATTCAAGCCACGCTGACAGGATCCGACAGGATCCGACAGGTAAGTCGCCCTATCCCCACTTTCCCGGCTACAAGCCAATGGTTGGCGATTGATCTTAGGGTAGCTGGCCAGTGATGAAAATCCCTCAGCAGCCAACCAGCTTCAACATCGATCAGTCCTACTGAGACGATTTTACTGAACTTCAGATTCATGGTTCATAAGAAGGGTATACAGCCCCATAGAATGTGCCATATAGTTGTTTGATGTGGTGGAACTTCCACTCTGAGTTTTCTTTAATAAATGAAAATACTGTAGTACCCCGCAAAGGATCAACAGCCAGCCAGGGTTGCGTCAAAAAAGTGCTTGTGTTTTTTTTTCGATCCGACCTCCAAGTTAAACAAGAACATACATAATTCAACATATATATATAACACGATATAACTCAAAACACTAACATTTAAACGAAAAACAAACCAACAACAAAAAGGAGGACAACAAAAAATGTGCTATAGATCTCTTCCATCCCATCCCCGGCCCATCTTTTCCAGCCCTCCGAAACCATGGTTTCATATGGGGATTTACACACATTGGCTACGACTTTTTTGGTGTTGAAAGTTTAGGGGATGGGAATCCTCTAGATATTTTTTCATGAAATATCTCCTGAATAATCCGTTTAATAATGAATATTATCATCACACAACTAGCAATGGGATCATACTCATTATCATTATAATCACTATTAACCATCATTGATCATTATTAATCATTATTGATCATTATATTCGTTATTAATCATTATTGATCATTGTAATAATCACTCGTTATAATCCCATTAATACTCCCACTTGTGTGGGTAAAACAATGCCATAATCCATCCCCCAGTCATCACCATTTTTATAGGTGATAATCCAACCATTCCCAGTCATGGGTGGTTTAATTTGTATTGTTTTACCCACATAAATTAAAAACATAATATACTAATGATATCTATAATGTATTTATATATTTCCCATATGCTCCATGGTATATTTACCTACAAAACTGGGTGATTGTTAGAAAAAGGTGATTAAATAACTTATTCTACAATCGTTATAATCATCACTGACCCAATAGTAATCCCATTAATCATCCCATTTAATAGTATCGTTATAATCCCATTAATACTCCCATGAATGTGGGTTGTTTAATAAAAATGGTTTATAATCCCATCAATTCTCCCATTAATACTCCTTTATAATCCCAGTAATACACCCATTGTTAAAGAAAGGTGATTGATAACTTATTCTATCATCATTATAATCATCACTGACCCATTAATAATCCCATTAGTCATCCCATTTAATAGTCCCGTTAATGCGGGTTGTTTAATAAACATGGTTTATAATCCCATTATTACTCCCATTTTTTCGAGGGGTGTTTAATGGTTGTGTAATAGTTCTTTAATCAATGGCCATTTCAGGATCCTAGATTGGAGGTACCTATCATATAGAAGGCCTATTTTTTAGGCCTAAATTTCAGGGAGTATCCCCACAAAATATGGCCTTATATGATAATATATGATATGGTACTAATGTACCTCCATTTTAGGATCCTTGAATTCCAAGATGAACATCCCCCCAAGATGAATATACCCTGGTTATGACTAACAGTTTGCCATGGTATAGATGGCCCATAGAAATAGATGCTTTGCCGAACTTAATAGCATGGTGGATCTTTCCATGGCGAACTGTTAGTCATAACCAGATGGTCAATTCTGAAAAAAAATGAATCTGGACTTCATGACTGTATAACAGTCTGTATATGTAAACATCCACCCTTTCCCAGCGCACCCGGCCCCGGTTTAGGAGCTGCCCGACGTTTCTGGACCTGCGACGGCGGCAACAGGTGGAGTCTGCAGCCTTCATGTCCAAGGCCGAGAGTTTTCTGAGGAAATCGTTAGGAAATCGTTAGTTTTCTGGTGATTAATGGTGATTTTCCATGGGATTTCATGGTGGTTTAATGGGATCTAATGGTGATTCATGGAGGTTTAACCTTTGGTAAACAGTCCCAAAAAACGATGGAAAGATCCACCATTTTCAGTGGGTAAATCCACTATTTCTATGGCCATTTTTAATTAGCAAACCGTTAGTTTACCAGACGGTATATGGTTTCTATATCCCATAGGATCCATGGTGCTGCTATATATGGTAACATGGATCCCATCAATATACACTATTTATGTTAGCATATATACCAGCACCATGGATCCTATGGGTATAGATGTTCTACAATTTATGGTTTCTGTTGGGTTTCCATAAATGGTGGTACCCCAAAATAAATGGTTTCTATATAATGGAAACTCCTATTAGAATGGATGATTTGGAGGTACCTCCATTTCAGGAAACCCCCATATGGTTTCTATATAGGAGTTCTATAATAATGGTTTCTGTATAGGGTATATTATATATATGCACAGATTCCATACATGGGTTCTATATGGCTTAACAAAGTTAAATTCTTGTTGTTTGTCTCCATGGCATGGAATGTCGTTGATCGAATGGTTTCTATATGGGAATCAAGAATGATAAATGGTGTTTGAATGGGGAATTGGGTTTGATGGTGGTTAATATGGATATGAGCTGGGTGTGTTTAAAACTTGCATGTGTAAGGAACATGTTCTTCTGAAAGGAACCCTTATATGCGATATCTCATGAGGACATTTTATTGGAAACATGATTTCATTATATTTAATGGGATATGAGATATCTAAGAAACATTATTATGTAATATTATGTACGGGTATGGGTGTGTCTAACGGGGGATAAAATGGCCAAAATTGCCGAACTAACTCAAGGGATTCAGCAACCCGTAGCAATGTGGGGCAGCGCAATTTTGCCAATTGAGGGCTTATGAAAAAATATGGAGCATCCGTACAAATGAGGTCGACCCAAAATATTAGATCTGTAAGATCTGGAAGATATGTAATTTGATGAATTGCCTTTGTCTCAAACTTTAGCACACCCAACCCCCACAGCTAAGTTGCCAGCTCTTAACTTGTTAGAGATAAAGCCAAGCGGAGTTTTAGAGAAGCTGGAAGACTTGTATTCGGAAGTGTCGCGATGTGTTATGCATAAAATGCATACACGGTGATTTTCTATGGTTATTTGATATGTTCTTTGTATAGTTATATATATATAGTTACTCTATATATATATTCCATATTAGTTAACATTGCTACAAAATAACATCATCTTTTGAGATATTTGATATGTACTAGCCATACTATGAGTCAAAACGAGTCACCGCTGGAATCCGCGGGCCTAAAATGTTGACCGTAAATTGAAAGCCAAATCATCCATTTAAGGAGAGAGACCCAATCTCAAACATCTAATATGTAAGATACATGAATTAATAATCATATGTAATATACATTCAAATATAATCATATGTATACATGAAATAATACAGTTACATATCACTATGATCTGTTTCTAAAAATATATTCCGTGGCTGATTTTTCCATCTCCGCATGAGGTCCCCATGTATTTCTGAAAGCCACATCTTCAGGTGGGCACCAGACACGCCTCCGGACAAGTGGATGCAGATCGGCTCCTAAATCAACTGGCCACCAACAAGAGCCTCTTCCAACGTCTCATGTCTGCGTGCGTTTTGGGGGAACGAAGAAAATTCATGGGGAAGAAATGTAAGAAACATAGAGGATTTCACTGATTTAACCAAATATGATGGAATGATCGACCACAAAGAAAGTACAGCAAATATGTTTCTAGCTCTTGTTGGGGTTGCTAAAAACGTGCAGGAGGTTGGCAAACGTCCCGTTTTATTTTCATAGATCACCATCATTGATAGTTGTTGGAGATTCTCCTAGGTAGTGCCAAACTGATATGTCACTGGGACATGTGTTGTTCCCTGCATACAGTATGGTTATGATATATACTAATTATATACTCCTTTGGACCTTTGGAACACATAACTCCATGTTTGTTTAGAGGATTCACATTTTGTGGGCCATGAGTTCTTGAGGCTTCAATTTCCCCAAAAACCTGATAAGTCAATTCGCAATTTTTGATCGTTAAGTCATGTCGAATCAGAAGTTTTGATGGTGAAATCACCGACCCAACATCCATTGGTTCATCATCACCATTCCCAGCCACGACGAATCTATGGTTTCTGGTGGTTCAACCACCAGTTTCTATAGAAACGATCATCTCCTCCGTTGAAATCCTAAGTTGTTTTTGCTGAAATCACCATGTTGCTTAAGTCACCAATGTTGGAGGCAGAGTTGAATCACCATTTGGTTGAATCCGATAATATTTATATATATATAAATAATAATAATAATGATAATAATAATAGTATATATATGATATCCAGGAGCGAGTACCCTCTGTTAATCAAAGCTGGACAAATTCCACTTGGCGTTGGGGATACAACCCAGACCATGGCCCGATACAGCAGTTTTGCTAGTCGCTAGTCATGATCAGAGGGCATCATGTATACACATAATTTACATCTTCAAGCGTCTTAAAACATTTGACATGCACCATTTTTGGAGCCAAAATCACCGGTGGGTTCACTCACTCAGCCACGATTTCTTGCGGCGCCCTGATCTGCGTCCGGCGTCCGAGGCGAGATGGACGCGCACAAAGAGTGTCAAACTCTGCGCGAACATTCACCGCCTGGAACTCCCAAGAACCAGCCCGACCTGGATGACGACGTCATGCTGAAATGAGGCTCCTAAGCGCCGCTCCAAGCCGCGCCGCTCCACAGGGTCCTCAAGAGCGATCGTTTCTGAAGATGATGGCTAATCCATGCTCATCAGCTTTTAACAAATGTTTATGTTCAGAGAAAACCATAATGACACTGACCTTTTTTTTTTTCGGAAAGGTCTTCGTATATTTCAAATCGAGGGGCTGAAGGAGATAACGTTGAAGCTTTGTCAGCTGTCTGCTTCAGCAGACGACTCGTCACTCTTGAGGGCAACCTGACTGCAAGAACAGCACAGCTGAAGAGCTCGGAAGAAGCGTGGCCCCTTCACCAAACCATGAGAACTGGAGTCTTAGTCATGTTTTGAGGAAACAACATAATAGACAAATTAGATTATATGTTTTATTTTTCTGAACGATTTTAAGGCATTGTTAAGATTTGAAATCTCGTTCAATCCCCGTGAGTAGTGGTTTCCGTGTACCTCTGTAGAATCCATCCCATGTTTATTGGGGATGACTTGGATGCTCGCAACACTTCAATAACTTAATTCATTTAGGATTCTTACCCTGTGGTAAACATACAAAAAACTATGGAAAATCACAATGTTTAATGCGTAAATCAACCATAAATGGCAATATTCAATAGCAAACTGTTAGTTTACCGGAGGGTATGTGTTGCGCCAGCCATTCTTCAGAATGTCATTCAACATTTCCACAACGGTTTCACCCGGAGAATTTCCGCTACCACTTGGGCCTGAAGAGCGGCGCCCCTGTGCTGTTACGAAGAAAAGTCCCGCAGCTGGACAGCCTCGTTGTTTGGAACTGTGGGTGATGGCCTTGGGATCATAGATGGGTTGAACGGTTGAATGGGATGGGACTTGGGAGAAGCCACTTGCCGTAGATCATTTTGGATTAAGCCACGTGTCGTCCGACGGGCCGACGGGCGCTGAAGTTTGCTTCCCCAAGCGGACCAAGCATTTCCTCTCAATTCTCCCAGAACAAAAGAAAACTCCAGCCATCCAGAACTTATTTTCACTACCCCTTTGGCTGGAAATCTAGACTAGACCATGTGTTGGATGAAACCAGGCTTGGATTTCGGGCACCACAATGTTTAGCTCCAAAAAATATTGGGCAAAGACAGACTTTGCGCTCTGCGCTACGTCGTCATGGCCGCATGTGCTAGGCGAGGGGGAGTAGCTGCCCGTGTTGGTGTTCACCTCAATAGCTGGTGTGAACTAAGCCGCTTACGATTGGATTGATTATTAATATACTTGGATCCTGAAGTTCATCAATGATCGCCCTATGTCGTTTGTACACATGTTGAATTTGGGTGATGTTTTCTTGCGACCTCTCAGCGTTTGTTTTGCAGGGCGAGTAGGGAGAACTAGCCTAGAATTGGGCCAACTCAAGATATGTGAGCGCCATGGTTTCAACTCAAGATATCTGTGGAAAAAAACCAACGATCTTTTGCAACCTGGATCATTCAATTGGTTTCAAAGGAATTGACGGATGCAAAAATTGGAGGGGGAACCATGCTATGGTTTCTCATCACTTTCGGTGTTTGTTTGATTACCATTCAAATGGGTCGCTCTCATTTTCAAAACCCGAAAGATCATCGATCTGGGGGGAGGATTTGATTCAACGTCTCACTTTTTTGGTAGATGCTGGGCTGCAGCCATACAGACCTTGCACGAGCTGAGTTCGAACGTCTCAAGAAGCTGCCAGAAATTTCCCGTCGATTCCTCATGGATTAAAACCGATAAAAGCCATCCAAATAGATGACGCACACACACACAATTTCCAGGGCTTCTTAGGCAAATCTGTCATGATTTATGTATATTTATGTTTTGTTTTAGGTTACAACCCAAGAAATCACGTCGAATTTAACAAGCAATGGAGGTGTGTTTCTTAGCATCTGGTGAGAGAGCTGCCGTGCTTGATGCGGCTGAGTTCGAAGGAAAATCCGCCAAGGCAGTGAAGCAAGCCTTGGCAGCTAAGATTGGTGCAACGAGGTTCAGACAAAGGCTCTTTCTGGACGGTGAGGCTGCTGAGATCTCAGATGATGAGGTTTTTGCCTCCGCGCCTGTCAAGCTTCAGCTGGTGGTCTTGGAATTTTGCCCACCAGATGTCGCAGAAGACATGCAGATGATGTCTGCAGCAAGAAGAAACGATGCAGATGCTCTTGAGACGTTGCTCAAGTGCCCCCGAAGTCCGAACACAAGTTGGGGCATGATACCTTTGGTCGAGGCAGCAGAGCACGGACATGTTGAGCCCATGCGGCTGTTGCTGGAGGCATGCGCAGAGATAGATCCACAATCGAAACAACCAGCGTTCGCCACCTTGCACGTGGCAGCTCGCAATGGCCACGTTGGGGCTGTTCGTTTCCTGCCTGAAACTGACATGACCCCCTTGCACAAGGCAGCTCGCAATGGCCACCTTGAGGCAGTGCGTTTTCTGGTTCAGAACAGTGCACAGAAAGATCTGACTGATGCCATAGGGCGAACCCCATTAGGCCTTGCAGTTTTAAATGGCCGTGTCGACATTGCCCGCTTTCTTGTGGAGGAGGGAGCCAACAAGGATGAGCTCTTCAACAAACTCAATGGGACTACTGCTCTGAATATAAAAGCGGAAGGCGGCGATTTGAACATGGTCCGTTTCCTGCTTGATACCGGCTGTGACAAAGACGCGGCTGATGGTTTTGGAGCAACACCGCTGCATCGAGCAGCTCAAAGAGGCCACTTAGACATTGTCTGCTTTCTTGTGGAGTCTGGTGCCTGTCGTCACTCAACTGACAAAGATGGAAAGACTGCTTTGGATCTTGCATCCGACAGCGGCCATGCCGAAGTGGTTCGCTTTTTGTCTGAGTTCGAGGCAGAATCCCCCTCAAGGAAAGTCCAACGGGTCGACAGTGACAGACTTGGACAGTGCCTAAAACTTGCGGCCTGAAGCGCTAAAGGCCGCTAAAGGGGATGAGTTGGCAATAGTGCCTCTTTCCAACACTGCATCTGATTGGTGGTTTCAAACATGAATTTTATTTTTCATAATACAATATATTGGGATAATCCGGAACCCAGTGACTTTCATATTTTTCAGAGGGGTAGGTCAACCACCAACCAGTGCATGAATCCAGTGTTTCTTTATGATTTGTGATTTCTATACTCTTGGCCAACCCTAAGGATTTATCATGGACAGGATTTTTCTGTTAAGTGGCAGTTCGTTTTTTCTTGCCAGGGAACCACTGACCATGTGGCTGATTTCTGGTTACCCGACATATTCATACATATTCGATGATGGATGCAATAGTGGTCTACTTTGTTGGTTGATTTCCGGTGACTCTTACAAACTGTGCATAGCTTTTTAACTTCATATTTGTTGATGAATCTGGTGCTTATCATTGTTGATTAAAGATGATTAAAGTCTGAGTTGCCTTCCAATAAATCAACATACATTTGTCATCGTTTGTCAATTTCCTTGGGCTCCCCGGCTTCTCCAGCGTCCACATCTTGCAAGGCCACTGACGGGTACTGATTCAAGTCGTGGCGGTCAAGTTGTGAATGAGTCGCAACGGTACATGTAAGGTTTATATACCATCTGGTTATTTGACATAGCCATAGAAAATCACCATTTTTAATAGGTAAACCATCTATAAATGAACCATGTTCCATGGCTATGTTGTTAAATAACCAGAGGGTAGGTTTATGAACTCATTTACTGTAATTTACAAATTCTTATCTTGGGTCATACTAAAAAAACAGAACTGGTATACGGCTATGAAGTTATGATGTTATGTTTGATTTTTATTTGGGCCCTTTCTAAGCCTCAGTCTGATCAAATGACACCAGATCCCAGGTTTCCCTGGGTTCCACTGGTTCTCATCACTCAGTGGGAGATGCACATCTATCACTTACCCTCCGGTAAACTAACAGTTTGCTATGGAACATCACCATTTTTAATGGGTAAATCAACTATTTCTATGGCCATTTTCAATAGCTATGTTTGTTTACCAGAGGGTAAACATGGGCTTTTCAGAACTCACCCATTCTTGACACATGATGAACCACCCCTGCAAAGTGGCAATTTCCCGTATGTGCATCATTTTGGGCCCAGTATAGTTTTCTTGAAACATGGCAATATGTGGGTTTGTATGAAAGGGGTTCTCCCTAAATCCATCGGTCCTTTTCAATTTTCTCTATCAGCATGACCATAAGTTGGCGCTGCCACTACAAAATCATACAAAATCCCTATTTCTAGACAGACTATTAGAATCTATTATGTAGATATACGTTAGATATACATTATATATATATACTGGTTGGTGGTTTGGAACATGAATTTTATTTTTCCATATACTGGGAATGTCATACTCCCAACTGACTTTCACTCCAACATTTTTCAGAGGGGTAGGTATACCACCAACCAGTATGATATTCATGATATTCCTATTATATTCCTATTATATTCCTATGATATTCGGTCGCTATATATATATATACCATAACTGAGGGGTAGGTATACCACCAACCAGTACATTATATATATATACCACATTACATATGGTGCATCCCACTGGACGTCGCTGGTACCTGGGGATGGCTGGATGGCGAGGCCTCTACTCTGGCGCCAGGTGTGGATTCCTTGGGAAACAGCTGAGTTTGTGGGGATTCAACCTGCCACATGGTGATTTCAGGGGGATTTCACATACGAAATGGCTGGTATAAGTCGGGGTTTCACATGAAGCAATTGTAATTATAAGTATATATATATATCACATTGAATGGGAATTTGATGCGGATTCAGTGCGAATGTTTTAGGTGGTTCAATGGGGACAAAATACAAACAGAATGGGATAGATCAGCCCAAAATTGTCACTCTGATGAGGAAGATGATGGATAGTCTATTGGAATTTGGCATTTTTACCTAAGCCCTAAGAGACAAAGCCATAGCTGATGATTTTTCAGCTGACTGAGGCCACTATGACAAATCTTATATGGCCAGAATTTATTCCTTCCTTTATAGCTGGGAACATCATTTATATATGATTATATGAATGAAGGATTTTCCAGCAAGCCATGTTTGATAACCGGAAGGTCATCGGATGTAACTTGATCTAAACAGTCATGAGATGTCATGACGAAAAAGCGCATATGTTTATGATGATTTGAGCAACAATAATGGTGATTTAAGCACTACAATTGGGTTTTTCTCAGCAAAGAAATCGGGATGTCTTGAGCGCGTCCGGGTGGCTGGGTGGCTGCCGGTTGCCCGGTAGGGATCCGGTAGGAGTGCTGATTGCTGTATCTTACGAGTGAAAAAAACTGCACTGGATCAACAAGGATCCATATGGCTATGCGTTGAAAATGGTACCCTCTGGTAAACTAACAGTTTGCTATGGAACATCACCATTTTTAATGGGTAAATCAACTATTTCTATGGCCATTTTCAATAGCTACGTTAAATTACCAGAGGGTGTTTTATTCTTCTCAACTTGTGTGAAATTTAATCTTCAGAGCTTCACAAGCAGAGGATGCTTGTTGGAGACCCAGCTTAAACCAGACCTAGGCATCACAGAATCGGCGAGAACTGACTTTGTCAAAAGTTGTCTTAAGCTGTCTTAATCTTTTTGAGGACTACGGATTACATCGGATTACGAAACATGTATCATTATGTATGATTATGTATCATTATGATTCATTATGTATCATTATGTATGATTATGTATCATTATGTATCATTATGATTCATGATGTATCATTATGTAGCATTATGTATCATTATGTATCATTATGTATCATTATGTATCATTATGTATCATTATGTATCATTATGTATCATTATGTATCATTATGTATCATTATGTATCATTATGTATCATTATGTATCAT
>Ga0126342_10013481_pt1 | contig 14478 bp, 14 predicted proteins | sample Cyp1metagenome_FD_92528 | JGI IMG/M metagenome (GOLD analysis project Ga0126342, IMG submission 92528) | Coral microbial communities from Lord Howe Island, Old Settlement Bay, Australia - Cyphastrea 1 metagenome | ecosystem: Host-associated > Invertebrates > Cnidaria > Coral ... | reverse complement strand
ACTCCATAGCCAAGCGTCAGGCTATCACAAGAGGGCCCTCTATGAGATTGGGCCAAGCAGCAACATGAGAAAACTCAACAACTGTACCTGGCAAGTCGGTCATGAATTGAAACAACTGCAGATACCCATGCAATAACCACGGAATAATCCTTGAGTTGAATATCTATTTAAAATTATTTTTAATCTAATTGATGGGATACAACTTGATACAACTGCCCAAAAGGAAGCGCGCCCGCATCAACCCCCAGTAGCTCCACCAGATTTGGACCCCGGGCCATTTTCTGTATTGAAATGGCCGCATCTTGGGGGTTATACCGTGAAAAACCCCATGGTCACAACCGAAATCATGAGATTCCTAGAAACCACTCTCTTTTAGTCAAAGAAAACCTGACATATCGCTATGAAATATCCTTAATATCATATGGCTGGTTAGTTTCATCATCAATTACTGTATACAGTAGATGATGGTGCCATTGAAATCTCCATTGTGTCATATTACAGCATGTCCCTATCCCCAGGAAATATCCCTGTATATAACACATCCCAAATTAATATCATACATATGTTTGTTTAGTTATCCATTCCCATTATATCGTTACATATGCATATATATATATGCACATTATATCATAGTGTCTATCTTTCAAAGTACCCAGTTATAACTGGATTAAGCCTCCGTGCCCTATATAATTATAACATATTATAACTAGGGTTATAAATTATAAACAACTTGCAATTCCAGGGGTGAAGCATCAAGCAAACCCATCCCCCTGCTTTCATTCCCTACGTCCGCCATGGTTTCTGGTGGGGTTTTTAAATCCTAGGGGTAAGGATGGGCAAGGGATGACTCAGTCCATCCCAAACATCATATTGATCGCTATTCATCCCAGATAATCCCAGTAGGTCATGATATCAAGCACTATAAGCCAAACATAGCCAAACCATACTATTTAATAGCCAGTATCCCCTCTATTCCCCACTAAAAACCTTGATCATCTTGATCTGTGTTGAACCCAACATCAGATAACGGGTCCCAACCTTGCAGAAGTTCGCCGTCAACCTTGACGATGCGGTCGTACATGCCGATCTGTCTGCTGGGAGGATTCGCCTCCTAGGCGCTGTGCATTGCTCGCTGAGCTGGCTAAGCGAGAAGGACCATTCATAATTCCGTGCAGAATGTAATTACGGCTGGATCCTTAGGGAATATATATATAATATGTAATTACATCTGTATGCCATTATAGGGGTCAAAACCATGATTACCAACCAATTTGTGTTGCGACTCCCTTTTTCAACTGTATGTTCTTGAGGGTGCAGCAAATTGCAGATGAGTTGTGCAAACAAACTTGGCCAACAAAGGCGACCGCATCAGCACCTCTTCACATATTTTCTCTGCCATGGTTTCTTGCCAATTCATGGCATGACGTGAAACCGTGGGCATGCGGCGACAACTCAAAACTGATGGCTTTCGTCATATTCCAGCAACCTTTTGGTTTAACCTTTTGGTTTTGGTTTCTAGTGTTTTCAAGGTTTCTCTTTCAAGCCTTTCCCAAGCGTATTTTACTTGTGCATACTTGTGTATAAGAGCCACAGTTGCCCCGGTCCCCTCTTCGCAACCAAGGGCTACATCTGATTGCTTTTCCATTGAGATTGTTTAATTGGCAGCATGGTTCCGAGCTTGCTCTGCTATCCCTTACTATCCCCTGGCAATCTATGTTCCAACCTGGTGTCTGGCTAATGTAACATCTTCATTTGCAAGGCTGTTTAACCACTGGAGAAGACATATGCTGGTCGCAGAGCCAAGGGGCGTTCCAGTCTGAAACAACTGTGGCCGAAGTGTTGCCGACCTTGCCAGCGGTGGTTGAAAAACGACGCATGAAGCTGCGTCCAAAGCTAGGGTTCAAATCTTTAGTTATTTTGTCTCTATTCATCAGCCAATTTCAACACAAATCTCAGATGGCGATGTTCAGCCGTCCAGATGGGGAGATTCACCAATCATCAACTGATTAGCAGCGTCAACCACAAGAAAAAAACTATTCAGTGGTTTTGATGGTACCTGGAACTCTTTAGCTCCGTGTCTAGCAGAAATTTTCGCCATCTCTGGTTTGCTTCCCCAACATCATTTCAATGGAAAAAAAACTATTGGGCAACTGGGATCGTCGCAGCTGGAAACCTGAGGTCCAACTCTACCCCCCGCGGTCTGATTGGTGGTTGAGCCACCACCCTTCTAAAAGTACCCGCAGCACGTGTGCTACGCCCCACAGGTACTTCACTAGATAATTACACTTTCATACAGTTTTTTCATGTTTTTCAGGGGAGGGTTTCTTTAGGGTTCATTTACTGTAGGTTTTTCTAGGCTTTGTTTAAGGGTTTATGTAAAAAGTGCCGAAAAATGCCGAAAACCAACATTGCCAGACAGCCGAATCCCCGCAGAGGGTCATCAAACACATTTCTGGGTTGGCAAACCCAGAGACATCAAGTTATAACATCCCAACATAGTGGAAGGCTAGAAAGTACTGTAAAGGTGACCTAAAATGAGGGTTCCGACAATCATCTCGAAAGAGTTTGGGGCATAGCACAAATGATGGCCGTAAAAGTAGTAGTCAATGGGGATCAGCATCCCAACTGAAACTGAAACCACCAACCAGCAATTCACAAGGCACCTTTTACATGGTACCTCATGCAGGGCTCCATCGTCTGACAAAGGATGGCCACAGGCGACAGGTCCAAATCTTCGAATGATTCCATTGGAGGATCATGGAGATACTTGTGTATCAAACTGATCGAAGCCACTCATATCATCCAATAATTCCATATAATTCCAATATCTGGGGCGACATTTTGCCTCACATTATTCATACATCTGAGAAGTTCCAAGAAGTTCGGAGGTAAAAAATTACACCAAACCATTCCCAAAAAAGCTGACCGTCGAGCAGCAATCACCATCTCCGGATTGGCTCGGTCGAAGGCTTCGTCGAGTTGTTCAGGTTTGCATCTTAACTTCCTGGCGATGGGCCGACGGACGTTATCACATGGACAATTGATTGGACATGTTATGTGATAAACATGGGGCGCTTTCTTATGATATAATTTATGATATACAAAAGTATGCGTTGTATGATATATAAGTATGATATATACTGTAGTATAGTATGATGTTTTCTGATGACATATATATTGTTGACTTGTTGAATCCTTTTCCGCCTGACACCCACACTCTGAACCATAAAGGTCGCAATGGCTGTGACACTAGAGAAGGCACATAGGCCAGCATGGACAGATCCCTTAGATTAAGATCATTACAGGATTCAGAACATGCTCCCTCAGCATTCCTTGGCACACCCGACAAAATGCTGTCCGGAGTGGACATACCTATAACTGTAACCTTCTGAAAACAAAGCGTATGACACACATGACTGTTCGCCTTGGATTTTGAACATCCAACTGCAGGGTTCTCCTCTATGTGTGATTATATAACATCAATTAATTATATGCAACCACAGTTATAGTCTAGTGATTATACCCAAGTAATCCCAAGTATATATCCCAACTTATGGGATTTACTTCCATGGTTGTACCCACTTACAACTCCAACTGCACCCCATCTGCCGCCCTCCCCTGGTCCCACCCTTTTCGCCAAGCCACACATCATAGACGTAATTTCCAGGATGGGATTCGATGATGTCCATGGGCGACGCCTACAGTAGCTCTCCAAATTTTCAAAAACACATAGATGAAACAGGCCTCTCTCTCTCTCATTTAGCTGGATTTTGTGAGATTCATGTTCGAAGACGTAAAAACACCTGCCTGGTAATTATCCAAAACGATACAAAACGGCACCCGTGAAGGTGCTTGGATGTGCTTGGTGCACCGGCCTAAGCACCCGGGATGTCAAATCACCGCCACTTTCCCAGGTCCCATTGCGGCGGACCCTCTCATCGATGCCAACTTCTGCTGACCCGCCCGCCTGGAAAGGATGGGACTCGTCCCACGTGGCTTCCGATTCTCTGGAATGGCGTTTGGCAGAGGCGTTAAAAATGCGTTGGCTAGAGTTTTAAAATGTGTTCAATAGCTTGGCACTTTCATGGAAAGCATTTGTTCCTCGACGTGAAGTGAATCCACCATTGTGTGTAATTTATCTCATGGAATGTGATGTAATGTATGGAAAGGTGGAGGGCATCAGATCGGCCAGCACCAGCCCAACCCCTCTCCCAGCTCCTCTACGCAGCAGGTTTCGCACAACATGACCGATGTGAAACGTGGCCAGTTGCATGAACCCGGGGCGGGAAATTTGAGGCTGAAAAGGCATCGAAAGGGTGATATATGGGGTCATATCATTGATATATATATATATATATGTGTGTGTGTGCACATTAGCGCTTTACTTACACACATAAATAATAATTAAAAACAAATAAATAAATAATATTAATATTATTATAATAAGAATGATAAAAAATGTATGTATATATATATAAATGCATATCATCTGATATATATATATATATATATATATATATATATACATTACAATGATCTTATATATATATGCATATCATCTGATATATATATATATATATACATTAAAATGATCTTATATATATATATAAACATCATATGCATTACATATATATATGTGTATCATCATATATGTATGTATAAATACAATTCAATATATAAATCATTATAAATACACCACTATCTATTTATATATATATATATATATATAAATCATATTATTTTCATTAAATATATATTATCATCAAAAAATATTATTTATATATAATGATATAATTATATTTATCATTATTTATCACTGTCAAGACATGCAACTGTTCATCATGCAAGAGCCGCTCACATATTTTCAAGCATGGGGATGTCTGAGCAGGTGCTGGCCTAGGCCAAGGTTAGGCCAGCCAAACTTGAATGAAAAAGATGTACATTTCAGTAATCTAAATCGACCATGGGTGCACGATGTTCTTGCTGGAAGTAGTGATTCATGACTGGAACCCTGTGAGATTTTGCAATTTCCAAATGGCCAAAAAGAAGATAACACGACGGTGCTGAGCAATGGTTCGGCGCAGGTTGTGCAAGGCCACAGGCATAGGAATGGTTCCCAGAAAGTCTTCTAAATCCTGCAACTGATTGAGAACTTCGTGGGCGATCTGCAGATTGCGGTCGGCAATCAAGACTGGTAACAAAATTCTTGAAGCGAATGATTAGGTACTCTGAGTACCAGAGACATGAAAATCAGCAAAGCATATGCACGGTGGTGCTGGGGATGGATGGAGGGAACGTTCACGGCTCAGAGCCAAAACTAGTGATGATAAACAGAATTATCATCGTCATGCGCATGCAAAGAACAGTTGACGGTCAATACTTGACCTCAAAGTCTCACCCGTGATAATGAATTGTCATTCCGATTCTCTTCATGAAAATTAACTTATCACTGTCAAGACATGCCACTGTTCATCATGCAAGAGCCGCTCACATATTTTCAAGCATGGGGATGTCTGAGCAGGTGCTGGCCCCCCATTCAGAAACCTGCTCACACATTAGAGCTTCGATCTCTGATGAAGGCAATTGGATCGACATTGATCCTGAGGGATGCTTCGAGGTCTTCACACTTTCCTCGTGATGGCGCATCAGCCACGTTCGAGTGACTTGCCACCCTCTCATACCAGCATACTGCCCTGACAGAAAGTTCCCACTGGAAGACCACCTCGAACAGCCAGTTGTCTGCAGACAGGCTGCCTGATGCCGAAACCAGTCTTGCCAAGGAAGACTCATTGTCTAAAAAGACCACTATTCGATCACAAGGTCTTACAGCGAAGTTTGGCAACAGCTGCGTCACACCAATGGCAACAGCAAGGGTTTCCGGCTCGAAAATCATGCCCTTCTTCCCATCAGGGTTTAGCATGTTCACACCCGACGGAGATAACATCTCGGAAAAGAATGAAAGCATCTTCCCCTCTCCGTCGAAAAGAATTCCGCCCAAACCACCGGCTCCGCTCTCGAAACTAGCATCGGTGTAAAGATGGAAAACTTGAACAACATCCGACAAGACTTTGCGAGGCTCCCCACGCAAGACATGGTCCCTCAAGAAAATGAGGCTGCGTCTCAACTCTTGGTCTACATGGGCATCTCCAACTACTCCTTCATACCATGACAACTGTCTCATATGAGCCCCGGTCAGGCGACCAAATATCTGGGCCTCTGCAAACACAAGGCGGCCCCGCAGGACCCTCATTTCTGCTGCCGACAGGTGGCCCGGGCTCAAGACATCATCGATGGTCGAAACGAGCTCGCGAACTCGACTCTCAACATTGCTTATCACTGCCGCCCCCAAATGGGCGTCAGCCAGGTCAATCTGGACACCCAAAATGCGGGAGACGGGTCCAAATCCGCCCTCCTTTTCATCTGATGTTTCCCAGCCCAAGATCTGGAAAAGAAGTTGTTGTGCCATATCCACATGTCTGGATTCATGAACTTCAGCCACCAGAAAGTAGTCATCGAAGTACACTGTCCAGTGTAATCCAAAAATCACCACTGCAATCCTCCAGGTGGCATAAGAAGTGCGGCAGAATCCCATGACCGATGCCCGTGCACCGAATGGCAGCACGAGCGACTGAAAAGCCTGGGGAACCCCATCCTTTGGTGAGAACACAGCTATGTAGGCGTCATCAAGAGATTCCTCAGAGATAGGCAGATTCTTATATGCCTTCCTCAAATCAATCGCCTTACAAACCAAGCTGTCCCCAGGCCGGGATTGCATTCGCCTCACCAAACCAGCACAAATCTGGTCCACGCCCATCGGCTGGATTGTCTCACTGCAGGCATTGGTGACATTGATGAGCGACTCCGAGAAGTCGTCTATGGGACGAAATTTCAGCACCTTACTGCCATCCGAATGGGTTGAGGACTGCCTCACTCCAAACCGCCTCGTGAGAACTGCATGTTTGGGGGAAGTTGATCAAAGTTGAAGGGGCCCCTCAGCCACCCTTTGGCACACTCATCGGCCGTGGCATCATATATCTCCTGGCACATTTCATTATCTCTGGACTTCTTGACTGCGCTCCGCGTTGCCTCCCTAGCCAATGGAGCCATATCACGAACTTGCTGTGGGAGGAGAGTTGCATGCAGCGCCTTCTCCAAGAAGACCCCCCCCGCAGGCATCGGCCCCATCAAATCGAAGCCCTTTGCAATGTCCTCTGCTATGGTTTTGTCCGGAGACCCAGAAGCCTCAACCATCTCAGCAAAAAGTTTCATATTTTTGTTCTTGAGGATCTCCTTAGCATGTGGTGGGGAGCCTTCTATGCCACTGCACTTGGAGGCCTTGAGCTCGGCAATCCTCATAGACCACTTTCTCATAGCCGCAGTTCTGTCTCTTGCCATGCAATGGGTCGTACAATTTGCCATCTTGTGAAAGAGCTCTTTTAAGACTTCGTGGACTCCATCTAGGAAGTGTCCAGGGTGACATAGCCCACTTGCTCTCTTCACAAAGTCCATTGGCTCCCATGGCACCCCGTACTCTTTTTGCCATGTCTCAGTAGTTTGCCCCGCTGTGACCCCCAGTAAGTAGGGGCTTGAGTTTGCTTAGCATGAGCCGGGATGACCGGGGCACTTGGGCAGGCCTTGCAGGTTGCAGGGAGGACCACGGCTGTTTCGAGGATTTTGGGCAGTGAATTGATAAATAAACGACTTTGGCCCTGATATATGCAGAACATGGCTGTGCTCTCGCATCAAAGGTCGAAGGCGTTTGCCGCGTACAGGTATGCCAAGGCTGGCCTTGGCTGCCAAGTTGAGGTTCAGAGAATCATCTTGCATCATCTCTGTAGGCGGCGCGAGTGCACCATGAGCCAGCAATGTCGAACGAAGGCATGCTGCATATTCACGGCAAAGTTGTAGAGGATATTCAACCTCCAACGCCGTAGCCCAACCGGATTGAGTGTGGCCCCATTTTTCATGCGGGTGCCCTTGGTCGCATTCTCTGTTGAGACGGTCGAAACAGCTGTGATTGACCAAAAGCTTGGTTCTCTTGGCTCGTTTGCTCCCAAACATACAGTGATGAAAGAAAACTTCATGCAGGTAGTGCTGAACACTACTCAAAGCATTCTTCAAGAAGGAGGTTTGCCACATATGGGACCTCTTGGGATTTTCGAGGGAACACAAACTTCCTTCTCTTGTTGCGTATGCCAAAATTTCACAACTGAGGCGGCAGAGAATGTTTGCAGTATCAACTCTTGCTTTGTCCCGATCTGAGAGACCTGGAAGTCCGTCAGGATGTTGCAGGCTGCCCAGTGGTTTGGGAGAAGGACCATGTTTGCGTTTGATTCCCACAAGGAGGACCTAAATGTATAGCTGCTACTCGAGGCTGCTCCAAGATGCGCCACAAAAGGTCTTGTCCACTCAGGATGACCGGCGATTTCACCTGTTTGGTGACGTGAGCATCAATCCCAGCGCTGTGCTGGCAACCCATGCGCCTCACGGCCGCCGTCAGGCCAGCGGTACCTGAGAACACCTCGATGAAGATGAGGTCATTCAAAGGAACTTGGTTAACTCGATGGAAAACTTGGTAGAAAATTCATCTGTACCATCAAAACTGCGTTTGACCCCTTGGCCAAACTGGGTTTTCGCAGCTGTTCCCTCAGCAGGATCTCGCAGGGCCTGCTGTGTTGGACCCTGCTCTGCCTGAGATTGTCACGAGGAAGGTGATGTGCATTGGTGCGCTGAATGAGCACCAAATCACCGCATGCAGCTGTGAACGCCCTTTGAACACTGTTGCCCAACGGCTGCAAATTCACACCCTTTTGACAGGTTGAAATTGTAGCACATTCTGCGGCCTGCCTTGTCCTGCTGATGCAATCCGACGAGTTCAGTGGGCATGCGGCCCTTTGATGCCAGTTTTCCTTTAGATCCTTTCCCACGTCCCTTGCCCTTGACTTTGTCTTTCTTTCGGATGTTGAGGGGCTTGGTTGCCTCATCTCTCTTTGTGTCACTCGGCTTGGGAGCAGGTGCATGAGCTTTGTCAATGGGCATGGGAACCAGGTGGAACATAACCGTGGGATCGGCTTGCAAATCATTGAGAGCCTTGTTCAGAGGAAGAGATCCATCTCCACGTCGGCGGAGGCTGGTCGCCTTTTCAGCCATCTGTATCCAGGCAGTTAGTCGGTGCGCAAGATTTGCTCCATGTTTGGGGGCTTGAATCCAGGTGGTGCTGGTGACTGCAAACGATCCAGCAGTGCCCTGTGCCATCTTTCCATCTCTCTGAATGAACAGACCTGCATAAGGTCACAAGCCAAAGATCTTCGAGTGAGCGCCTGGTGCAACTGCAATTCATTACTGATTTGACACTTATCTTTGGGAACCGTGTCTTTGACCAGCAAGTTGACGTTGTCAAGGACGATCTCTTTGCCAGGCTTTTCACGTGCAACTTCACTGGCCCTGGTGGTGAATCTGTGGGGTTCCAAGTACAGTGGTGAATCACTTTCCAACATGCGGGCCACATAATCGTATGAAGCATGTGCACACTCTAGAGGACCGGTCAGTTCGACTCCTTGAAGCCGAGCTCGCTGCTGCTCGATCCTGGTGGCTCTCTCAGCAGGAACTAACTCAGCCTTTTTGCCAACATCCGATCCATGAAGTGTGGTTTTGATTTGTGATGCCAATGCACATAGCGTTTGTGCGTCAAACATGAGCCTCCTCATTGAACTGAGCTGTCCGACTGTAACTTCGTCGGGGTTGTCTGAGAGTAAACCCTTGAGAGAGTCGTCAGGTGGCACTGTCCCTGGCGTGGTAATTGAAAATGCCAATTTCGAAAGATTGATCAAGCCCTGGTCCTGCAAACGCTCAAGCTGTGCTTGAGTCAACCCGTGTTCTATGGCACGGGCATTGAATGCAGCTGAAGACTCTAGGATAGTGGCCATGGCCCGCTGGTGTCTGTAGGCTCAGACAGAAATTTCACTGAAGGAAACCAAAAATTAAATTGCAAATGATTGCAGCTGTTCACACGAAGTCTCTGATGTTACCTGTATAGGTCATTTGATCCAAACTCGGACAAAAGTATAATCACACTGCATTCATGCATGCTGACTGCACATCGTGTGTTCAGACTTTGAAACCACTCCAGTTCAGAAGCACACATTTATACCCGCAGCTGCCTGTGAAGTTTAGGAGGCTACATCGCACTCAGCTCTGAAGTGCGCGTTTGACAAGTGCGCTAGCTGAAGCTGTCTGCTCCCCTTCCTGAGTTGGCCTGTTTCCTTTGTCACGCTGTTGGCATTTCATTGCATCGACGAAGAACTCTCTGGTGAATGGTTTATACTCTTTGCTGAGGGCTCGGCCGCAAATGAATGCTTTCCTGTGTCCAAATCTTGCCAGGGCATGAACCAACTTAGATCTTGTGTGTTGGTGCAGCTCGCATCCAGGATGCCAGTGCCCGGCAGGTCGCTCACTTGTAGCCAGCTCAAGAATAATCTGCTCGGCTTCTGACTCACCTGAACACGACTCGGAATCTGATGACTGGATCTCAATGGAGGCAAGATCTGCTTGCATGCCGATGAACTCTCGTGGAGGCAACTCCTCTTTCACAACTTCAGATCCTGCACCACTGTCAATTGGAGATGTTGGTGTCGGTATGACATCGAGCCCTTCCGTCGGGTTACGGCACGACCAAGCTGGAGAAGCAGGTTCACCAATCTGTAAGTTCTCCCTTGCCTGGGCATGACTAACAGGTTGCACAGGTGTGAAAAGGCTTGATCGTGTGACATCAGGTGAGAATCTCTGCTCGAGAGTTCTCAGTGGTGCGCTCTGCAAATCTCTAGCATACACTTCCAATGCCCCTTTGTTGACTTGATGGTGTCCCAAAATCAACCTGTCGTCTGGTGAAGCTCTGTATCTACTCAGCATCACCAATGTTGTAGCCTTGCACCCGTGGGGAGTGAATCCCGTGGGGTCAAAGTCTGGACATTGGGACATCATCCCTTTCAGCCACTTGTCGACCTCAGAGGTTGTCACGGCTCTACCCGACCAGTCTCCAATGGCTCTTGGTGCCGGCAACAATGGGCTTCCATGTTTCCACACCTTAAAGTCGATGCCTGTCTGTTTGGCGACATCCACAAAGTCTCTGCCCCAAGCACGAGCACCAATTCCCTTGATTGGAGCTATCAACGGGAGATGCGCCCCAAGACGATTGCCCGTCGCTCTCATTTTATGAGAGTCTGAGTGGAGCTCGATGAAGCCCAAGGACCCATCAGCGTTCTCCTGAACCTCATCAATGATGGCTCTGGAAATGCGTCTGAGATCACCAAATCTCGCCCTTGCATAAACCGCAAAGAGAAAGACCCCTGCTGCAAAGCGATCAACCAGTGCCCTCTTCTGATCTGCCAGGAACATTTCCAAAAACAAGAGGGACTTCACATTCAAAATGCTTGACTGATTGCTGAGAGGATCGGATGATTCCGCAAACCCAAGCAGAGTTGAATGCCGTCAAGTCGCAGTCGAGTCCCACAACATGGTGCATGAACTTCATCACTTCGATGAAACCTTTGAAGGCCGTGTGCCCAGTAGATGCCTGACATAATTTTTGATCAACTCTGCAGACACCGGAAATGGTTCTCTCCTAGCATCTTTCGAGGCCCAATTCACAAAGCGTGAGATCTCGGAGAGTCTTCTGGTCAGGGTGGATGGCGATTTGCCTCCCAGCACCTCCGACACAATCTTCACCCTCTCATTGAAAGGGAGCCCGTGGATCTGCAGACCCAAGTCAAATGCAGAGTAGTTGATCGAGATCAGGGCTTCCCATTTTTGTGGCAAAATCTCCAGTTGGGAGCCCTCACTCAAATGACATGCTCTCTTGGAATTGAATGCTGTTGCATCACCGAAAAATGTCGGTTTGCTCGAAATCACAGCAGCCTGTTCTCTGCGCCCTACAACTGATGCTGACTCTGGTTCAACATAATCCCACCCAAACCGGCTGCACGGATGGAAATTCCAGAGGATCACTTTGATCAAAAATCCAACTCATGCTAGGTTGCTCCCAGGGCATGGCTATACCAATCGGCCTAGACGTCGAAGCATGAGCATCTTGAATTGCACCATGAATCCTGCCCCGAAACTCTGCCGAAATGTCGTTGCGCTCAAGTTGAGCACTTCTCCCGGTTCCAGGGCCACTCAGCGTGTCGCCCTCTTCGACGAACTGCATTGCCCCCATTTCTGCACCTGCCAGAAAACACGGGACACCGAAGATCAATTAAGTGACTCAAACATGGAAGAGAAGATAACGCAGGCATAAACATGAAGTACACGTGCCACACACGTTGCCTGGTCCCACATGCACCGCGCAATGCAAGAAGGTGACAATAGTCTATTGGATACTGTCATATCTGAAAATGACAAACAAGACATGCACATCAATAGGCTAAGACCGGTTACCTGCATCACACTTCTGGCCATCTGAGAATGCCGCCACAGGTCACACGACCAGATCTCAAACTCTACCGATGAGAGACCTAGAGTAGAAGTTACAAGATTCAGAAATCCAAGTGAAGAGAACAAGTAAAGTCATAAAACATCAACGAACCATCAAAAACGGGACTGGGTCCATCCGGCCGTCCCTCAACCAGGTCCCGTCCAGAAGATGTCGATGTCCCGTCAAACCTTGTGTGATCACATCGATGCACACACATACCAATGTCTTATTGTGCCCTACATCGGACAGAATCAGACCCAACCGAACATCACAAGTTGAGGTCAGGGCAGGACCCTCGTGGACCTGATTCCAAAGGCAAGGAACGGATATCACACTTATTCCACTCACAAACCGTCACGTGCATCCTTTTAGTTTTCGCTACGCTTACGCGCGAAAAAATAAACTTAAAAACGGGACTAGCTTAGTCCCTTTTTTTGACGTTGTCTGAAGTCAGAAGAGACATCCGGCTCCCTAGACATTGAGACATTTCTCAAACATGATGAGTGTATCTCATGCGACGTTCACACTCGCCGTGCATTTCCAGCTCAGCACATCTCTGAGTGGAGCACTTCGCAATCGCCAGCCTGAGGACATTCCCCAGCAGGCAAAAACTCATTCCACATGTCACTGCCGTAAACCCAATGCATAATCACGCAGGCGGATGTGTGTATGATCAAATCACAAAACAGCACTATAAGTCAAACACTTCAAACACCCCGGCCCGTAATAAGAGGCCCGCGGAAAAAGGCTGCAGGCTGGACCAAACCAGGACATGCATACATGTGCATTCCAAACATGTGCAGTGACATCCACTGAGTGTAGGTTGAGTGACATCCACTGCGACCAAATGCACATGCCGGTCACCCAGCTGCTGTCCTTTGACCTCGAATCGTTCAAAAGAAATTGGCCAAGCCTACTGTGCAACGACTCTGAATTTGGAATTGCAAGAAATTATTGGCCTATGTCCGGAGGCAGCTCACATTCACGAAATTGCTACTCGCACACTCTAGCAAGGAGGCACTATGCAAAATGTTTGGCATTGAAAAAATCGGAGAGACTCTGAACCGCTACCAACAAAACTTCAGAGATTCATTCCAATCTCTCAGAGAAAAGAAAACTCTTCAGAAACTCTTTCGATCTCTGTTGAAATCCTAAGCCTTTGAACTCCTCGACAACAATCACATCCACGGCACTCCTCTTCGAGCGGTCATCCCCTAGAAAGATGCGAGGAAGAAATCTGTCGCTGCAATTCGTGAATCCGGTCTTCCAAGGCACCAATGCGGTTGCTGAGAACATCGAAGTTGCTGGAGACATTGTCCCAAAGTTCCCAAGGGCTGACCCGACGCAGCACGATGATTCTGTACGTAGAATCAGGCTGCATATCAGAGGATGCAACGTGCTGGGCTGTGAGCACCAACTCAAGATCTTCTGCCTGACGTTCGCTCCATGTCTGCAGCGAAACCTTGTTGGGAATGTTCAGGATCTTGGTGGTGAAAGGGATCTGACCGGCGGCATAAGAGAAGAGGCGCAAGTCGCCCATCGAAGCCCCAGCCAAGGAGTGCAAGAGCTGCCCCACCTCATTTCGAGGATTTACCTCGATACGAAAATCAGTGGGCCGGCTCGGCTCCGGTGACGAATCCCTCGGAGGAGTCAGCATGGCTAAGGGGAGAACGTTCGCGGCTCAGAGCCAAAACTAGTGATGATAAACAGAATTATCATCGTCATGCGCATGCAAAGAACAGTTGACGGTTAAAACTTGACCTCAAAGTCTCACCCGTGATAATGAATTGTCATTCCGATTCTCTTCATGAAGATTAACATATATATGTAATTATATATATATATATATATATGTATATGATTATTTATAATATATATATATAATGTTATTAAAATATATATATATTGTGAATCGGAGATTTCCTCCGATATGTGCTTCTTGATGGTATAGGAACGGGTTGTTCTCGTGTGGGTCGATGATGTCCAGTTCACAGCTTCGGCATGGCTTT
>Ga0126342_10013480_pt1 | contig 14479 bp, 18 predicted proteins | sample Cyp1metagenome_FD_92528 | JGI IMG/M metagenome (GOLD analysis project Ga0126342, IMG submission 92528) | Coral microbial communities from Lord Howe Island, Old Settlement Bay, Australia - Cyphastrea 1 metagenome | ecosystem: Host-associated > Invertebrates > Cnidaria > Coral ... | reverse complement strand
CTTGTCAAACAGCCTTCAGAGCTTGACGTTCAGCCTTGAATTCAACCAGGCCCTGGAGAGACCATTATAAACCAGAATTTTTTAGCTGAAATATTTCTAGGTGTGGGGGGGGGGTGACCCCCCTCCCAAAGTGAAATATTTCAGTTTTTAACCCCCCCCTTAAAGGGGGGGGGATTTTAGGACGTTGCAACATCCTAATTCCGTTTGGTTCATCCACAGCATGCACGTTGGGTCACCTTTTTCAGTTTTTCTGGCCCGGCCACCCTTGGCCGTGTCATGGTTCCACCAAAAGATCTCATGGAGGTGGCACTGGCGCCAGACTTCGTCGCGTCTGTGAGGACTTGGGGGTTGTTCGTCACTCAGCTCAGCCTCACCCATTATGGGAACCCTTATCAACCTGCGAGTATAAAAGGTATGGCAGAAGGTTTTGAACACTGCTCAGTCAGTTGCCCAGCCTGAAAGAAAAACGACAAAAAACGAGGTTCTTCAACTTCTGATCTCCCCAACCAACGCTTTGCATGAAGAGGGTACCGGGTACAAGTCAAGGGAAGCACTTCATCACTTTAGAAGTGCCCATCGAAGAAAGTGATTCCTGCTGCATTGAAGGTCCAACCTGGTGCCTATAGATGTGGTGGAGATGCTGAAAGCCGGTACGCAGGCAGTGATCCAAGTTCAGTCAACTGCTTCGATCCTGCAGAGAGTGGTGTTGGCTGCAAACCCATGGTATCACAACAGTAGGAACACTCCTGAATTAGCCTGACTTGACCTTTTTGATTCTGTGCAGAGAATTGCAGGCACAAAGAGTCACAAAGGTCAAGCTGAAAAATTGGATGATGGAGGAGCATAGAGTTTTGTGGAGTGTGTTGATTTGTGTATTTCTGCATGCTAAGTTGTTTGGATTGTGGAGTGTGAAGTTGCAGCTCGAAAATGATGGGGCAAGGTCCAAGGGGCCAAGAGGTTTTGCAGTTCTCTGGCGTTGACGTCTTGGTGTTTACTGATGTTTACTGCAATGTCAAACTGAATATGACTCAATGTGACTCTATGAACTAGTACAGTATCTATTGTGAAAGGCTAATGAATCAAACATATGCAACTAGTGTACCTCACGAGGATGAGGATATGCTGAATGTGGAGTTGTGGATGGCCAACGCCACAAAAGCGCGGTAGCCCAATCTGAATATGGAACTGGAAAGTTCGCTAGAAATGTCATTGGATTTATGCTAAATTCTCAAAAAGCATTTCAGCCGTTGGAGCAATTCAAAGAAGTCTCAAGTCCTGAGTTGTGATGAAGGTAGCAGGCCCTGTACTGACTGACACGGAGGAGAATGCACAGCAAGTAAACTGGCATGGAAAAGCCTGAAGACTCGAAGGCAAAGCACTGAACTTTGTAACATTCTGCATGCATTCCTGGAAAAGACGAAGCTGCTTAAACGTAAAACCTGGCTGGCAACTCTGTTCGGAAAATGAGGCCTGGTGCAAATTTGACTTGGAGTGGAAGCCTCATGTCGATGGGTCATAGCTGCCATAGCTCTCTCACATTGAGATTTTTTGCTGTGGTCATCCTCCATGAACAGATCCAAAGAAAGCCTGGATTCGTTTCATTGTTCCAGTTTGTCAGCAATGCAATGTGTTGTTCGTGCTGTCTGATTTGGCAAGCCAGCAATCCCTGGCGCCGTTGTTGATGGTGACACCAGCCATTCTTCAGGCCAGACACATACCTCACAAGGTGGGGTTTGATCATCAAAACATATCAAGACAATATAAAAACAATATAAAAACAATATAAAAGTCATCCAAAAAGTCATCGAAAAAGTCATCGAAAAAGTGGGATGGGCTGAATGTTGTGTCGTTCAATTTGGTCCATGTCACTCGATGTCACAACCGCATTTTGAGCCCAAAGAATTGACTGTGGATTTTGTGGGTTTTGTGGGCAGGTTTTGGATCACCAAGAAGATCTATGCAGATCCAAGGTCCGCCCTCCACTTGGAGCAGTCTTTTCCTAGTTTTGTAGGAAGTACAAGGGCATTCATGCTGACTCAGGATGTTGTCAATGCATGTCAATGCATGTCAATGCATGTCAATGCATGTCAATGCATGGATGCACATCAGTCTGATGTTTTTTGAGCGTGTGACAGGTGGTACCCTGATGGAGTTCCGCTGATGTTCTTCTCGGTTCACAACACTAAGCGCTTCGACAGGACTGACAAGCCCGGTCCTCAACTATGTTCCCAGGTGAAAAGTGGGCAGTGGCTGGGCTTATACTGCCAAGCTTCATGGGACAAAGTAATCTGTATATGTTAATACACGTACTACATACGGTTACATGCCGGATTATACGGGATTGCACACTGGTTTTGGATGTTTGGGGCATGGATAGATTTAACGTCCCGGGATCTTTAAGCTTGACGGGCATCACACTGTTTCGTGACCAAATGTTCCAAGTGTTTGTGTTTTCACAGCTTGATCTTAAGATTTCGGCACAGGCTTCTGACCATCTTTGCACGGTGCACCGATCCAAACTTTGTGAATCAAAGCAGCTGCTCCACGCGTGGGTGCTCAGAACATTGGGCATGGACTTCCCGGGATGTACAGTATGTGATGGAGTCTGAAGGTTATGTCGGTATATGTCGGTTATGTTAATGTTGTTTGCTAATGTTTCCTTTCTTGGCGTCTCCTTTATCTTGCCTTTCTTGCAAGATCTGTTTGCATGTAAACATAGTGCTGGCGACCAAGCCAAAATGGGCGAGCGCATTGGAAATTACGATGGAATTGTGTCAGGAAAATAATTGAAATTGTGATCGTGTTGTGCAAGAGCTTGATGCTTGATCAATGCAAATGTATCCATAATATTGTCTTCTGGTGGGCGTGACAAACTTCGAAAACCCAGTCCGTAGCCACTCTTCCTTTGTGGCAACCTTTGATCAATTGTTTGGAGTGGCGTGCACACGAGTCTTCAAGTGGTTTTGCACCTTGTCATGTTTGTTTCTTCCTTGACTATGCCAAGGAGTTTGACTGCACTACCAACTCCCTGCCAAATGGAAAGCCTCAAAGAGGAAGAGGCAGCGGGCAGCGCCCTACCTTGTTGAAAATCGAATGAGGTACCAAGATCATCCAAGATCAATTTGTCCCTCAAAGATTGAGAGGCAAGTGATGGAGAGAGGTTTGACAATATCACAGAGTCCCGCTTGATGGGACAAGGGACAAGGAAAAGGGATCTTGTCTTGTAAAGGCAGAGGAAATGTTTGACTTGAATTTGTTTCCGAAATCTCCTTACGCATCAACTGAACTATTGGCCTTATCTCATCACGCTGAGGTGCAGAGAAATCATCACCTAACCCATTCAGTCGCTGCTAGGAGCGTCTTCAAAGACCAGAGGAGTACGCTGCAGATATTTGTTGCTGCAAGGACCCCAGCTAGGACCAGAACTGACTAGTAGTAGATGGTATTAGCGTATCCCAGTGCAGCTGAGAAGAAATGCAGTTGGGATTTTCTTCTGTAGGAAACATAAAAAAAAACAGATACACTCAACTCAAGCTCCAAGATTGCTTGCACGCCAAAGGTCTGCAACCGCGACAAGAGCAACATATCTATTGGGTAGATGCCTTAGAAGAATCCGCCGAGGTATGATCATGACCTGTCACAGTCAGAGAAGCCGATATTCCAACGGCCAGGCTGGAAATTGGTACTCGAGCAAGGAGCAGGCACTTGACTTTATTGCTATACGTTGTGATCAATAACTGATGATTTTTTGTGGTTTTACCGGCGTATTCCTTCCCTGGTGGATTGATGCCCTTGTGAACAACTTGATGACCAGCAGTTGCAAGGGTGGAAATGCAATACATATGCCGTATTCTACTCAAAAGATCTTTTTGCAGCCCGAGATGTGGCAAAGCTTGAAGAGAATCATCTGGCAGGTTCCCTTGAGGTCTCCGTTGGAAAGCCATGCGTCACAGCCTTTGTTGATTTGGGTGTTCGGAGAGTGTTTCTAGCCAAATTAGAAGAATTGATTTTATAATGCAGATGAATTTGGCCAGCATCCGCTCTGAAGGATTGGTTTTTCTCCCAAATCTCATGAGTTCCACAAGGATCCTCACCGGACCGAGGCCCAGGCGATGTATTCTGATTTGAAGTAGCTGGACACTGTTTGAATCCATGGCTTTGAAATGTTTGAAGCTGTTGGAATACTGTAAAAGGATGATTACATACAGTATACACTAATATATAATTAATTATCATTAATTATCTATAATATTATATAATTACTAATGAGTCCGTTTGCCACATAGTTTGCTTAATGAGCAAGTGCTGCAAACCCTGGCGTTCCAAAGAGACGCTTGGGAAGACAACTGTGTTTCCGCCATATCATCGGCAGCAAAAACCATGGAGATTGTGGTGTGTGCCTTGGATGACCATTGCAGTGGCTTCACCACATCTCACCACATCTCACCACATCTCACCACTACCTGTGAGGCAAATGCACAGGGTGCTAAGCCGCGGTTTCAGGGCTGGATGAATCCATCAGATAGGCGCTGGAAGATGTTTAAAACGTCCATCAAGGTCTTGCAGGATACCCGCGCAACCGAAAAATTCATTGAGCACATCTCTTGCTGTTGCTGCATGGATGTAGTGATAATGTGATTGCTTTTGAATATATTTGATTCATTCTGGGACCTGTTTGCTTTTGTTTGTGTTTGCTTTGTTCAATCTCCTTTCTGCTCATACCGAAGGCTTCTTCCCATTGCCCCCAACGCACTTGAGAGGTGGCAAATTGACAAGTCCAGCGTGGTCACAAGCCTCAGTTTCCGCTTCATCAAGCTTTGGGCGTCAAGATGAAAGTCGAATCCTAGTTCATGAGAGATAGTGGACACACAATTAGTCCAGTGAAAGCCTGTACCTGGGCCCTGACAGTTCACAGGCCCCAGCCAGATGCTTTGCCATTGTTGGTACGAAAAAAGTCGAACTTGGGCAAATGCTGCTGAAGAAATAAGCTTGAATCTTTGCATATCTTTGCATTTTCAAACAGATCGTCTTCAAACGTTTGTTATATCAATAAACATCAATAAACCTACTGCAATTTTCAAGAGTAATCTGTTGGTGGAGCAGCAAATGCTTCTGCAACCAGGACATGGCACTCTTAGCCGATGGTGCTATTCAGCGATTGGGCTCCAGACAGGAGGCCACTGAGCAGGTTTTGGCTTTGGTTTCAGACCAGTTTTGCGGAAAATCCCGGGCACAGCTTGAAACACCAAACCTCAAGCCGAAATTTGCAACCATATGTGACCATGTGCAACCATGGTTCTGCGTCAAGCAACGAAGCTCAAAAGGGGCCCTTCGGATCCCTTCGGCACATTGACCGAGGGCGCACCAGTGCCGAGCGGTTGCTGTGTTGCCACGTGCCATGGTGAACAAAACTGCCCTCGTTCTGTCATTCCTGGCCGTGATCACTCTTGGAGGCGTCACAAACAAGTTTGCGTACCAAATCAAAGATGTGGGAGATCCTGCTTATCCAGCGCACTTTTTCAAGAAGCCATGGTTCTTGGAGCTGCTGATGTTCATTGGCATGACGCTCTCCTTTCCTCTTCATTGGGCAGTGCAGAGCTTCTCAAAGCCCAAGATTGCAGATGGTACCGCAAGCGAGTCTTTGTTGCCTGAAGAGGCAGTGTTGGGTTGGCAGAAAGTGGCAGTTGAATCATTTTGTTTGGCGAAATGAGAATATGCTGGTAAACGTATTACATATCTACATGTGAATGTAATTGAATAATGTTGAAATATAAAAGTATACAGTATACCTGATGTTCGCGGCCATGAGCGTTTTTTAGTATGCATGAATGATCCTGAATGATCTTGAATGATGCAAAGCCAGTCAAACCCTGCAGGTCGGAGATCGAGGATGGAAAGTCAGAGCGCTGATTTTTCTTCCAGCGATGGGTGATCTCGTTGGTAGCATCCTCAGTTTCACCGGTCTTGTTTACATCAGCAACAGCACAGCGCAGATGTTGGGGTCCTCCATTATCATCATGGTCGCGTTGAACAGCTACATCTTTCTTGGACGTCGCTACAATCGCATCCAGTATCTGGGAATGGGCATAGTCCTGGCTTCTTTGCTTGTTGTTGGATACTCAGCAGACATGGCTGCCCGTGACAAGACCGTGAGCACTGGGATGCAAGAATACTCTGCCTCTCAACAGGCCTTTGGCATGTTTCTGTGCGTGTTAGCCAGAGTTGTGAACAGCATCCAATTCGTCTTGGAAGAGAAGGTCATGGGAGAGTCCGGCTTTCATCCCTTTGAGGTGACAGGCACTGAAGGTGTCTATGGCTTGATCATGACAGCCTGTGTCATCATGCCCACTTTGGCCGTGATCCCAGGAAGTGACGTGGGTGGAGTCTTTGAGAATACCAAGGACTCTTTGCTGATGATCCAGCGGAATAGCACCCTGGATTTGGTTCTCATCTTCTACCTTCTTGGGCTTTGGGGGTTGAACGCCCTGGGCATGATGGTGATGAAGCATTTGGGATCCGTTTTCAGGGCAGTCTCCAGAAATATGCAGGCACTGTTTGTTTGGCTCATTGACATGGCGTTGTTCTACGGCTTGGGCCAACGTGGTTTTGGATATGGCCCAGTGGGAGAGCCTTGGCAAGGGCAGGCATCTTGGATCCAGGTCATAGGATTCATTTTCATGACCGTGGGTGTCTTTGTCTATGCCTATGGAAATGCCGTGCAACAAGTTATGGCGGCTCAAGCAGAGGAACAAAAAGGAATTCCTTCTCCCATCCCGGTGGCCTATTCCATGCGAGAGCTCGCATTGGATCTGGATCCAGGTGTGATGCCTTCTCCCTTGTCCGTCATCGCCGCAGAGTTCAATCAGGACGCTGATGCCTTTGGCGATGCCGAAGCCTCTCGGAATCTCCGCTCCAGCTCAATCGGCTCGATGACACCAAAGACCTTTGCCGCAGGACATATCAAGCGAGTTGGCAGCAATGCAGAGATGGTCATGGTAGGCTTGTGAAATTGTGAACACCTTCTTGACTTTTCTCATGTGGTATCATGTTTGCCTCTGCAAATGCTTTTCGACGTATTCATACGTATGTCTATATAACTAATTAGAGTTACATATATATATAATATATAGATAGTATATAGCTACATATGTAGAAATTACATAAATCATAAGCATGTGTGATTGGTAAAAAGTGTGTTTCTTTCCTAACCTAACACAATCGGACATTGAGTGAGAATGCATTTGCAGAGCTTGTGTCAACGGAACGGGCTCCAGTCTTCATTGCTGGACTGTACATTCTCGCCGGAGCTACAACAGCTGGCGGTCACTTTCAAGGGCTGGACTCTGTGAAAAGCAGTTGGATCAGCCATTGATTAAAATCTTGCGACACAAAAAGGTGGGCCAACATCAGTTCGGAACTTAACGAGACAATGATCAACAGTAGGAAGGTCCCAGCAGTTGGCAAAGCAGGGATAGATAATGACATATAGATATTTACAGAATTTCACAGATTTGTGTTGCTTGGCAAGGCAGCCCTCGCTGAGCTCAAGCGTGTGCTAAAGCCTGGAGGTGGACACATTTCATGGAAGTGCCAACCGCAAAAACTGCGCTATCCATGCCTCAAATAAAATGGTAAGTATGTAGGGAAATGGGAAACCATGCCATCACAGTCACAGTTTACAAAGTTTACACTCAGCCCTGAGTACAAGAAAGCATTGCAGCTCCACATAGGTTGCAAGTTTCGGACAGATCTCTGGCACGTAGACGCGGCAATAGGTTTGTTTGTTGAAGACTTGTCTTATCAGTGTGTCCACTCTTCGTAGTTAGGATATCAAACTTCTTAGCATGAGTAGAATTTCTCGCATTGAGGAAGTATGAAGCATGTGTTGCACTTTGAACGCATTTTTGTTGTGTGTAAACAGGCCGCCTCTATGCAATCGCCTCTGACGATGATACAAAGGCCCGTTAAACTCCAAGATCAAGCTATTCGTAGGCCACAAAATCTACAAGTGCCCCTTTGAAACGGTGCCGGGACTGCAATATTGTGGTATTTGGAGTATCAGCGTGTTCACTGCCACATCACCCCAAGATTCAGAAAGATATGGATCATGTATGATCATGTTACTTTTTCTGTCGGTGCTCAGCCCTCTTGGGTAGCAAGTCTAAGCAACGAAGTGAGGCCTTCGACGGTGAGTGGCAGAACGGCATGAAGGGCTCCATTTTCGACCAGGCAGAATTGTGAGCAGTCGCAAAGTCGCTGACAAAGCCGGTGTCAGGTTGCTGTCAAGTCTCTTTCATTCCTGAATTGCCTTTTGCTTCATGGTCTCAAGTCTTACTCGTACATGTATTGTGAGGAGAAGACTAATTGGGCCCATGGTGGCTAGTAGAGAAAAGCTGAGTCTGCAAACCTTCGCATCTCAATCGGAATGTGAAGCGCTTGTCGTATGAAATTCTATGACACGAACCGACACAAGCCTTTCCAAAAGTCCCAAGATGGCTTAGAAAATTCTCTGGGCACTCCAGATCAGCTTTCCATGGAACGCCTTTGCGCTGATCAGGCTGGATTTGAGCTTGTTGCTGCCAAGCAAGGTGAATGTGGCCTCACGGTTGGATATTGGAGGACTGCGTTGCAGGATATTGGTTTGTCTTGGAAAGTCTTCAGAAAGCCAGGCCCACGTGTGGGAATGGCGTTTTTAAACGAGTCTGTGCTTGGGAGGGATCAAGCTTGTGGACTTGTCAATGGCAGGAAGAAAGGAGTGAAGAAGAAACAAGCCAAAAAGAAGAAGGCAACCAGTTGGTGCAAGCACCGTTGCTTGTGACTATGTGTGAACACACTGACTCATGTTTTTGATGTTTTGATTTTCCAGTCTATCAAGACAGAAAGATGTTGTCATGGTAATGGACCCTCTTCCGGTGGACTCCTGCCTGCAAATGCTCTCTGGAACTTGCCCAGCTCCTCTTGCAGGCAACATCCTTTGGAGTGGACCCGAAAGAGCTCAATGCACTCTTGGACGGTGATGATTAGTGCATAATAGTACATAGTAGTACATAGTAGTACATAGATTCATGATGATTAGCCCTGATTCATGCTTGTTGATCTTAGCGTTCGGAAGACGTTGCGTGCGTTTCAGGGAAAAAGTAGTGCCAAGCAGTATGCAGTATCAGTTCCAACTTAGCACAATTGTGCACAATCGACAATCAAACGGATTCAAGCAGCGGGCTAAGGCTTTCTCTTGCCTTTGGGGTGTTCCTTGTGTCGATAGCGCGACCGAGTCAATTTTGGTGTGTTTGCAGTGTTTACCGATTCGTAGTTGTGAAGCTCACCCAGATTGCTGCCTTGTGGCCGTTGTTTGCAGACAGCATCTTTGACATTCTTTGACAGGGTGCGTTGACTGGGCAGCACGTTGTATTGTGTGTGTGTGTTTTTCTTTGTGTGTGTGTGACACTGTTTGTCATCCATACATAAATTGCAGGATCCGTCATCAAGATGTATATGTGTGAGTTTTTTGGATACTGGGTGTCTATTTGCTGAGCTCCTGCTGCCTTTTCCAGTGTCAAATAGTATCACATCATTGTAGCTGGGGTCCGGTGTCACCAGACATCGGCCACCTTCACAGCTGCCAGGACTGAGGTTGAAAGGAAACCTGCGAACTCCCACAGATATCATCAAAATGATCAACATCACAACTGGTTGATGGTTTGGAACATTTTTTTTTTCATAATATATGGGATAATCCTTCCCATTGACTAATATTTTTCAAGATGGTTGAAACCACCAACCAGACAAAGGAAATGCTGAAATCAGAAGAGCTTTGTGGAATTGACCACTACCTCATCCGCCAGCAAGAGTTGTTTCATGATTAATGATATGCATGTACAAGCTATGTCTCTGCATAAGGCTGGTAGTCAAGTGGAGAATCCAATGCCAAGGCCAATGCCTTTTTGCCGAGGTTTTGGTTTTGAAAAGCCAGGGCTTTGACACATAAAGATACATAAAGTCTTTGACATATAAATTCTATTTGCACAACATGCAGCCTATGAGCGACTGTGCACGACAGGAATGGCATATCACTACGTGCTCACCTGGTCACTGTTGGCATCAGTCATTGCCACCATCGTAGCCTTCGGTTTGATAGGTGCCATTATGGGCCCAATGATGGGGGTACCACATTTTGAGGATTCTTGTGGCCCATAATTCGACTTTTCTCCTCCACAGGACCCAGTTTGCAAGGAATCTTCACGCTGGTATCCAGGTAATTCCAGGTAGCTCCCAACTCACCAAATCATGCTTATGACTTTCGAGCAAACAAGGTCCATTTTTTGTCAGCTTAGTGTGGCGACTAGGCCAAACCTTCCCTGAAATGTATGGTGATTCTTGTTGTGGCCAATCTCTCCTGTGTTGCAGTCTTTCTATGGGGTGCCTTTTTGGACAAGCCAGAGACTTAGCAAAGGTACGAACAAGAGACTGGTAGTGTCGCCGAACATCCTTGCAAGACTGATGGTGTTTCTTCGCATTTTTATGCTTGTCTCTGTAAGACTTTATAGCGGGACACACACCTTCTGCTTCTTCTGCTTGCAATAAATTCCTTTTGACTCTTGTGGACCGAGCATACATTTGAGTTGTGATGAACTTCCATCCTGGTTGCTTCCATCAGTGCTTAAAATTAGGGTATCATGGGGTATCAATTGCACACAAGTTTATGATGAAGGCTGGGAATGCTCGCAAACAGGATCTTTTGAACATGGAAATCAAAGTATATAATTCTGTGTTGTTGCTCTCCAGTTGCATTTGATAGTGTAGGTGTTCCGCAAGTTTGTGCTTGATCACAAACCTTTCGCAAAGCGTATGGTGTGTGCAAGAATCCAATTTTCATGGCTGAGAGGCTCTTGACATAAGTTGACACATCCACTTGGAACCACGTGGAACAGTTTTTTAGGACCTCGCGAAGGGAACCGGTCCCTTCGCTCCACGACAATACTACGACCCCAGAAAACGGGTGTCAATTGTACAAAACTATATAGAAATATGGCAATGTGATCGGCTGCCCGGTTCGAAATATTAATACATTTCAATATATACATGGCGAATACAAGTGTGAATGCATAATATGAAAACATATGAAAACAAATCATGAATACATAGTGGGTGCATAGTGGAAACAACATGAATACAGAATGAATACATAATGAATACATTTATCATCAGCTCAGCCCAAAGCCTTAAAAAGATTTGAAAAAGGGTGAAAGACGAGATATGACTCGGCACGCGAAGCTGAGGCATGAGCATGATCCTGGACGGATCAGAGCGGTGATGTTCATCATGCTGTTCGCAGTGACCTCCACAGAGATAGGTGCACTGAAAGAAAGTGAGTCAAACCACCTTCGGGACCTTGAGTCAAAGTGTCAAAATATGTCTACATAGATTACATTGTCAAAACATGTCGGAATGTAGACGTTCATTGAATAAGCGTGTTGTAGCCTTTGCATATGTCTATATTATGTAGTCTATATATATACAGAATATATACAGAGATATACTTAGACTATATCATATTATATCTATATCTACAGGAATGGTCCGTCTAGTTTGCGAGCGTTGTAGAAAAAGTGACAAGCTGACTGCATGTCCATTTTGCAGGCCTTGTTCTTTTTGGCGTGGTGGGTATCAAGAAACTTGGCAGCATCGTTGTCTTGCTGCAACAGTCCTAAGCTAATTTTGAATAAAAGTAAGGTGTGGCACAGTCAACATTCACTTGAATATCTTCAATGAAAATCGTTGAACATCTTGCAAAGTACTTTTTGGGGTGACAAGCATGCTCACAGTAATTGGTTGAGCTTTGTTACTCCGTGGAACAATTACGAACCGTCAGCCAGTCAGGCATTGCGAAAATGTGTTTGATCCAAGATCCAAGGACAACATTGCTAGCTATGCTTGCAACAGCCTCGGTATTGGCACGGTACCGGGTGGCAGCAACAGCCAAATGATACCCTTGCAACCGCGCTTAGCGCGAGCCATCGCGAGCCTTTCCCAGGGCGGACTGTGACTTTTTTCAGGTGAATCTTTGGGGAGGACTAGATGCGCTGTCTCACTCTCAAGTCTCCAAAAGCACAGAAAACCGACCCAATGCAGCAATGCAGGAATCAGATGAGATTATCATTGAGTTATATTGAGTTTTAAGACACTTCAGACATGACAGATTGATACAAATTGATAGGAATTGTATGGAATTGTGCATAACAGCGTGCTTCCTGGTCTCATGCACTGCATTAATGCACCGCCACAATGCCAAGGCTAAGATTTCCGGCAGCGCACGACCTCGAGTCCTGGTTTTCCGCACTGCCCTGAGTCAAAAATCTTGCAGTACCATGCAGTACCTAGCCTCCCCTGAAATCCCCTCAGTGCAAACTGCGTCAGTGACAGGCAAAGCAATTCTCTTTGCTGTTGGTGAAGACCGTGTGTTATGCCTTCGGCTTCATTGGTTTCAGGAGAGGGAGGGGTCAGAATTCAAATTCTGGGATGACATGGCAGAGAACTGGTTTTATTTCTTTGTAGGGTGGATTGTGCTTTTCATGTGAAAGATGTGAAGTCCTTGCTTAAGCACAAACTGACATTAGCATTATATCTCACTATAACGTCTCAGCCGTCCAAGCACGCATTTGCACATGCAAGGCTTTGCAGTGGACCAAATCATGTTGTCCTAAGGGTTCAAATTTAAGAATCGTAGCCGGCTGAACAAAGCGGGGACACCTATGGTTGACGGATTGTTAAGCTTTGCAGGCAACACATAGGGAAGTTCATTGCGCTGATTCTGTCCGGCACCCTTAGACGGCATGCTATTTTAAAGGCCCACAGGAATTCTGAATGCACAGCATGATGCAGTCACCATGCAGAAACATGCAGTGACTGTATAACTATTCTGCAAGCATCAAGTTGACCCAGGTTAAATGTGTGGGGCTTGCCAGTCCTGTACCTGATGGCATTGCCTCTTGACCCATGCGAGCAGGTACGCCTGCTTCTCTTCAAGCAGTTTCAATGTACTGTCTACCAGGATCTACCACGTACGGTATATAACATAATATTAATTATAAAGACTTATAAACCTTACCTGAGCTATGAATATTCTGTAGGTCAGATTTTTGGATGCTGCAACAGTTGACTGTTTTGACTAACCATGCGTCGCTTTTTCAGGGATCCAAAAATCATCAAAAATCCGAATTCCGACAGATTCTGTGACAGATTCCGACAGGTTGCAGAGGAGGAGTACGATGTAGACCTGGCCGTTCGTGTCATCACCATAGATCACCATAGTCGTGTTGTCATAGTCTTGTCATGTGTCACCTCGCCTTGGATTTGCAGCACGAAAATGGTTTCTTAGTCATGGGTTTGTCTGAAAATAGTGTACCCCTACACCCAATGGTTTTGCTGATCATTATCCCTACTTCTTATGGCTATTTGTTTGGGAGTATACCCCATTTTCAGACATACCCAAATGGAGGATCCCCAAGTCACCATGGCTTTCAATAGAAAAAGTCACCATAGAAAAATCATAGGTTGGATGATTTGGGAGAACCCCCCGTTTTGAAGAAACTGTGGATAACTGTGATTTGGACACAACCAGTTGATTTATTGCTATTATGGGTCAAGCAAATATAGCAGACATGGGTATGCACATGACATTTTATATCTGGGTATGTAATATTATGTAATGATACATATATATATATATATGTATGAATATGACTTGGTATGGTAACATAGGTGTGCGTTTCCTTTCTGAAAATCTTGGATACTTCTTGATGTCCTGCACTACAATGCACCACCACTCTTGTCACAGATCTGCTTGCACGATTCGAGGTTTGGCAGTTGGCAGTGTGCTCGAAAGAGCGACGGTCAGGACCTTGGAAGCATGGCGTGTTGATGGTGATGCTAGAAAACGTGATCAAGACTGGTTGTCTGATGGAGTCCGGCCTAAGCCTGCCAATGGCAAGACAATTGGGAGTGGCAAGGACTGATGGTGTAGTGGTATGACGGTCTGCCGCCAGCACTTTTAAGGGGAAAGGTGTTGAGCGACTTCAGGTGATGGTAGAATGTTGTTGGTTTTCAATCTATGCCCATGAACACCGATTGTGACTCTTTTTTAATTCTCATATATTCTCATGCAAATGACCCATTTTTCCCCTATACCATGCAGTAATGGTGTTGTTCGCATTTTCCACGTGCTGCATGGCAAAACTGTCGCTTCGTCATGGTCTGAGGCGGTCTCTTGACACCTGCAGATGTTGGGTCAACAGGACCTCACTTTACAGTGGCAAAGTTCTACTCTTTCTGACACATGCGAGTTGATTAGTTCCTAATCAGTAACATAGACCCGGGCAAGCCGGCGGCGGAAGTTTCCCAAACATAAATGACCTATAGTTCAAAGACACCCTGTCCCGACCGTGTCCTTCCCTCGACACTCCACACCTCACACTGCACACTG
>Ga0126342_10013479_pt1 | contig 14479 bp, 8 predicted proteins | sample Cyp1metagenome_FD_92528 | JGI IMG/M metagenome (GOLD analysis project Ga0126342, IMG submission 92528) | Coral microbial communities from Lord Howe Island, Old Settlement Bay, Australia - Cyphastrea 1 metagenome | ecosystem: Host-associated > Invertebrates > Cnidaria > Coral ... | reverse complement strand
CTAACTCCAAGCGATCAGGCCTTCAGTCCTTTGAATGCTACTGCGTGACGAAAACGGTCCCCAACCGGCAGCGGCCAGTGCCTAACGTTACTTTCTGAACCGACAAGAAACTAGCTTCAAATTTGCCTGTTCTTGGCTCTTGCGCTTCCTTCTTTCTGAACCGGCAAGAAACCTTGCTTATTGGGCTTCCCTCTTCGTGTTTCTTGCGCTTCTTGCTTGCCCAGGCTCTTGCGTTCTCCCTTGCCCAGGTCCCTGGTTCAAATTTCGCTGTTCTTGCCTCTGCTCCGGTTTTCCTTGCGGCGCTCCCCCTCCCGTCGGCTGGGAACGGCGGATATATATATATATAATGTGTATATATAAATATATAATGTGTATATATATATATATATATATGGCTTATTATCATATTGGAGGTGTCCTAAGTCATGGATGGCCAGTTTCTATAGTATTGAATCAACCATCTCATGACTTAAGAAACCACCCTATGGTGGGTTTACACCAACATATGGGCTGAATGGTAGCTGGATAGGTTGGCTTGTAGCTTTCCAATATCAGCGCGGGAGGCGCCTCCCGCAAAATCAATAACTGGCAAACCAGGCATATCTATGTTAATCTACCGGAGGGAAGGGGAATCTGTGGGGTTGCATCCTCCGTTCTGGAGACCCAAAGCTGGGATGGTGGTTGCGTCGTTGGTGGAAACGTGCAAATTGGGTTTGTCTGAAACGCGCGAGAACAGCGCAGGACCTCATGGTCGATTACAAATCCCCATTCATCATTGTCATCCTCACGCATGTCATCCTTGCAATGCTGTCCTTTCTTGCACGGATATTAAGGCGTATGCTATATCACTCCAGAATCTTAAGGGATGCAGGAAGGTTGTGATTTTGCAGTGCACTGGTTGAATTTTGGAAGCGCTTTCACGATGAGCCTAGTGAACTCCAATTTACAAGGAATGTTGAGCAACCAGACAATCATACGGTAGCAACCATTTGTGATCCCAAACTGCTGTTCCTTTGAATTTGTTTCCCGAGACATCGCCAAGAGATGCCAAGAGTATCACCACATCCTCATCATCGTCATCATCGTCATCAGCACCAGCATCATAACCATCAATTATAAAGCATCATAAATCATAAACCAGTAATCATAAATGTCAAAAGTCACTAAATTTCACCCATTTCCAATGTTTAGACTTACAGCTTCTGACCCCTTCCGTCCTTCCGTCGCACAGGATGAAGAGAAACTCACTCCTCATGGCCATGCTATGGCGAGGTGCTGATGCAGGGGGAATTCGGCGAAGTTTTTCGCTGATCTACCACAATAATCCACAATAGTGCATTTGTCTAACATGTTTTGTAATGATACGGCGCTCAGTAATACTCCCAAAATGGCCAGACATTTCATGACTTCATGTGCTAAGTATTGGAATTTAGGGCTACTTTCCCAAACATGTCATACTATTTCATGGGAATTTCGGGCTAGTTTCTCTCGTTTCAGTCAACTTCCTGGGTGAAAAAAAAACATCCCAGGCTGCCGTTGCACCCACGCCTGGCTCACATGGTCCTTCGAGCAGAAGATAGCAAGGCATGGGTCTGTGCGGGATTGAACATGCGGGTGGCTACCCCGTGTTCATTCAACATAAGTATGAATGGTTGCAAAATCCTGCACCACCTTGCTTGGATGGTTGAAAGCCTATCAGTAATGGGATAAACCACCTACTAACTGGTACAGGATTTCTTGCATCCACAGTAGCTATGGGCAGTTGCTCTTCATAGATATTATTTACCTATTAACATTGATGATTTTCAATAGCTATGTTTGATTACCAGAGGGATCCAGAGGGTAAGCCATTTGATATATGGGTCTGAGAATGATGACTGAATGATCAACTTCATGGGATATATTGGATATTGTTGAGAGATATCCATGGGATATAGAACCGCACATATTATGATTTAGGGGTACCCTATTTTTGACACGTCCATAAAAGAAAGACAGAAGGATCCCGAAGGGATCCGAAGGGTCCCGATTCTTTTGCGGTCTCAAAGAGAAGCTCTCAAGTGGCAGTTCCTACAGTCAGGCCTAGGTGCACCATATATGGAATAAATGACCAACAGTTACCCGAATCCTGGGCTCAATATCGGTAATCATAAACCTCGGTCATCCAGATTATGAAAGTACATCGGAACGACTTCACCATAAATGATGGAGAGAAAGGAGGTAACCCGCAAAAAAGGGCCGTCAAAATTACAGAGAAAACATGATGATACTTTTGGAATTAGCAGATATCATCAAATGGGTTATACAGTTCTACCTTTTTTGGCTTCACCATTTTGAACATATCAAAAGTGGTGAAAAGCCATTCTGGCTGGCCCGAAGGAAAATGGCACCGATCTTGGCTCCGTGGCAACGCTGTGTGCCTTGCTGGAGGAGGTGGGGAGAAGCTGATGTTCTTGCCCTTAGGGTAGCCATGATCCTTCAAGGGGTAGATCTGTGAAGCAACCGGTGAACACTTTTAGCCCCCTCAAGGGTGGGGGATGTTGACAATCATAGATATTTTGGGATGTTTTCTGCAAGCATAAATTAAACCAAGATTGGATGTCTCTGAACATATCCCAAGAAGATCCAAGAAGGTCTTTGTTCTGCGCTTCTCAGCTGCAGGGTGCTTGTAGCAGGTTTTGACTGACAACCAATCATTAGAGGGGATACACACATATATATATATATATAATTTACTGTATATATGTATACAATGTATTTATATATATATAAATACTGTATATATATATATTTATACACATCATGATTTTTTCATACATAATCGGCATAAGCAACCAAACATGGAGATGGCTGGGTAAACCAACCAGTGAATGGGGTTTCATCCCCCAGCCAATAGTTGATAAAAAATGTAGGGTCAACTGAGGGTCTATGAATACGTAAAGCCCCTTCTGACGGAACTAGTCAACACATGACTCTCGCCTGAATCATTTATGATTTTTTCAATTTATTATTTATGTTGGCATTTTGACTCCGGCATTTGGTCATTACCCGCTAGAGCCCCTTAGAGAAACTAAATTTGGCAGTTGAAAGGCATTACGTTCAATGAAGTATTGAATAGTCATATACGAACCAAATCTCAAACACATCTAAAAACAATATAAGACAAGTTCTCTAGCATACCAGGTTTGCTTACTAGAGGGCGTGGTCCCTTTCCGAAGGGTTCTGGTTCTTCCTAGCCGTGGCAGGAACGTGACGTGTTGCAGGACTCGGTTATGGGATTTTCATCCGCACAAAAGATGGTTGGGTCGTTTTATTTCTAGCAAATCACAGAATAATGTAAGTAATGATTACTTGCAACCATGTAGACCTTGGAGTCATGCACATGTGGTTCCCTTCTAGAACCGCCTTCCGTGAAACCTCGATATTTTGATCCGAAGCCACATCATGCAGACATGAGATTCTGAATGTAGGTCCTAATGTACCATGAGCTATAAGTTCCATTCGAATGTGTACCACGACTATGTTTGAAACGCCACAAATAGCCAGAGTCTACATATCATATGAATAAATTTTATAAACATGTAAAATCATTCTAAAACACATCTAGTTGCCCATGTTTTTTTGGTGGATTCTTTCTGCCACGCTGCTCGATCCAGGATTCGCAGCGAGGACTTTGTGCCGACGTTGCAACAAGGCCGATGGGCCGATGGAACATGCCCCGTTATGACAATCATGGCCCAACTAACAGTTATAAATGGATTTAAATGGAATTCAAACTCCTAAAGCCATCTATAAAACCCTATAACATCACCACCCTTTTCGTGGGGTGTAAGCAAGGGGGACGTACACAAAATGTAAGCTACCGCTTTGACCCCCTCGGGACAAAAACCTGAGGTGGACGTCTATTTGTATGTTAGACCCCCCTATAGGTCCAAAAACAAGCACGCACGGACTTACATTTTGAGGGGGGTCGAAAGTCCGTAATAGAAACCATGGACGCAGAGGCGATCTTCCATCAAAAGCCTGCATACAAGGAGGCGCCGCGTGTTTTTGTTACCCCTTCAGCACCCATGCCCCTCCTCTGGCCTTTTGTCTGGCCCAGGATTAAACAAAATCTGTTCCACATCAAGGCGAAAATAATGGACGGTGTCTTGCAAAATGATGCCGTCCAGGACGCCTTTCAGGTGCCTCCTCCCCACGTCATTGGGATGTCGGGATCGATTGATGTTGGACGTGTGATCAAAAGGCATTTGCGGGAAGTCGCCACAGCCTCAAAAAGAAAAGACAAACTCGATGAATACATCGAAGAGGCAACTGCATCAACCACAGAAAAATTATTCTACACCCTAGCTGTATAACGCACCCTTCGCTCAGGTGGTTTTGCTTGTCCACGCATGGAACCATGTAATGGGCCGGTCAAAGCTGCCGAATGCCCCTGAATTTTTTTAGACAGGCCAGCCAGCTGCTGAGCCATCACATGTGTGCTGAAGGTGCGCTGCGGCGTGCTTCCTTGCGTCAGGTGGCAGCGAGCCAAATTTTGAAGATATGATCGTGTTGATTGTGAAAAACCTGTTGTGAGTAGTTGCCCCAAGAGCGACAAGCGCCTGGTTTCATTTGCGGTTGAGCCCATAAATCACCCGCTCCTTTGCAAAACAGCCAGCGAAATTCATGTTCGTGGATGACCCAAGTGCCCGGCTGAGCAAATTACCATTGATGACCTAGCATGATATTCGTCTTTTTCTTCTTCTTCATCCTGATGTGAAGTAGAAAATTTTGGTGCAAGCAAATTATTATTTGAAGTGATGGTGCCTGTCTATGACCCAAAGGCTTTGGTTGCTGCGAGTTGCTTGGGTGAACTCTTGCGCACCTGCGTTGCCAGATGAAGCACATTTATAAACAAGTCCTTTCGTTTCTTTTCTTTTGGGGGCTTACCATGGGGACCCATGGGGACCCCATAAAGGTTCATTTGAGGTCCTTTTGAGGTCCATTTGAGATCTTTATTTGTATTCGATTTTTTTCATAGGTAGGAATAGGAGGTGAATTTGAAGACCTTCAACATCTAAAATCTAATTTTACTGTTTTTTGAAGTTCAAGGATCTTCCAGTAATTTGCAAGGAGTCATATACCTCTTATACCTCTATGTTACATGTGGGAAGGATCAAAAAAGTTTAGAAAAAAAGAAGAATGTATTGGAAGTACCAAGCAGTTCGGGGTCCTGCAAACTTTTAGTTCAAGTTCACATTTTTGATTTTCCGCAATTCTGCAGCTATTTGCAGACTTTTATATTATCATTTTTACATTTTTTTTAACCTTCTTACATTTTTTCAAAAATGCAAACTTACATTTTGAATGTCCCCCTAGGTTTTTTAGGACATTGTCACATTGTGGAAAAAGGGTGGCCTTACTAAAATGAAAGTTTGCAATGAGAACGTAACGTATTTGGAAAAAAATGAAAGTTAACAATTATTACGCCCCCCTCGCTTACATTTAGGGTACGTCCCCCTATCTCAAAAGGGTAGTGATCCTATCCTATAACCAACGTGTTACATATCACTATAAACCCATTTATAGCTGTTTTGGGCCATGACTGTAGGAAGATGTAAGTGTAAACGGGCCGGACAGGCGATCATTTAAGTGTCAAAATTGTTTTTTTTATCCTAAGGTTTACCCATTGATTATAGATGAACAGACTACGTACTTCATAGTTCAGCTACATGTCCCATAATTTCAAGATCGGAAAGAACAAATTTATATTTTATTCAATCTGGTTAAAAATAACTGCTGTAAAATCAACTTAAATCCACTGATGTCCAGGCTCGTGATTAGATGTGGAACCCAAGACAAGTGCTTAAGTGTTTTCGAATTCCTTGGACCGCAACCAATTGTATAGTTGAAAATGGCAATATGTCATCATGTTCTGAATTTCTTGCGTCCAAACCACCAGGGAACGGGAACACAAACATACATACATAGGTGATGTGCACATATCCTGCTGATTGTATTCCCGACATTTCTTGGTCAAGGTCACCAAGTTCATCGCTGGTCTCCATAGAGTCCATAGATCAATGTCAATTCAGGATTAATAAGGGGGATACCGTGACAGTATCACAACATATCATAAAGTATCTCCAAATCGTGTAAGGGATTACTGTTAAAATTAGTCAACTGCGGGTTAACATCCATCCTGAGTCAAGATATCCCAAGTGCTTCAGGGTTTCTTAGGATGTCGCAGTTTTCCTTTTGGAGGTTACGTGCCTTACGTGGAGAAGACTTGCCACAGCGTCCGCTCCTCGAGAGGGGGCGCTGCGTGGCAAGGCAACCAGATGTGACCTGATGTGACCTGATGTGCCGGTTTTATACATTACTATGGTTCAATACATTCCAACAAATTTCTGGGACATTGTGGGCATATGATAATTATGATAGTAAGTTGAGTATAGTTGAGGATAGTTGAATATAGTTGAGTATAGTTGAGTAGTAAAACATCCTATGATGCTCATATCATTTCACATATCTTATCCCACGTGTTTCTCTAAGGGAAGGCTCAAGCAGCAATTTATCGCAGTCTTATCTCCTTGAGTTGGGTTGGAACGACCATATAAGGAAGCTTTGGTACGATGACCCCATGGAAAAAAGGTACAGCCACATGGCCAAATTCCCTTTTTTCAAGATGCTACCCGTTGTTTTTTTCCCAAACATAGGGGAACTCTATGAGTTAATGCTTGTTCCAAAGGGGAAACGATCCTCGTTTGGGACCTTTTCTTCCAAGTTGGTGAACTGAAGCATGATTTGTGAGTATCTTCAAGTAATGCATTGACCATGCATTGACCTTTTTAAAATGTTGTCATTGGATGAGACTCATTTCGTGGCTGTCGCATTAATGGTATAAGTGATCAAGAGTGAATTGTCCCACATGATTATTCCATATTATTCCAAATATCCATTGCATAAATGTCTATAAGCGTGCCAGATAAGTTTGTGTCTGGTCCGAAAACTGAGTCCCTCTACATGATACGGAAACAGAGGCAACACAATAAGATAAATTCATTGTAACCTGCCCTGCCTATATTTCCCCTTTCAACAGCACATCCAGGATAAACCCAACAGTTAGTCTAGTCATGACCAACAGAAACCTACTGGTACCCATTGGTATCCAATTCTAATATCAATCCCATGTTTGGATACATCCCCATGTTTAATTAGTGGCTAAATGTTCATGAAATCCCCATCTTTTGTCCCACATAAAGCCGAGGCTACCGGAACATGACCGTGTTGCCAAAGCATTGCAGCCGTGTACCTTGGTTTGATCAAAGATAATCCAGGGTTGACATTTCCCATTTTGTGATTTCTCTGACGTATTTGCTGTGAATTGGTGGTTGTTGTCCATTGATGTATTCTTTGCTTGAATCATATTGAATCCAATGATCGTTCCAAGATTTGCTGCTGAATGCTGCTGATCATTGCTGCCATGTGGGAATCTAATCTTGCAATGGAGACTTCCACCATGTGTACTGTACAGGTCCAGTGTGAGAGATGGGCGACCTGTGGGCCATTCCTACTTGCTGCCCCTAGCTTTGAATCTCCGTTTTAAGCCGTTGAGAGTGGATTGGTTGAAGATTATGAATGATTATGAAAGCATAAATGTTATATGCGAAACAACACCTCCAGGATGTATGAGCACACAGATAAGCATTGAATATCAGTTTTTTTTTTTGCTTGGTGACCCCTTTTTATAGTCTTATAGTATGATTGTCGGCCAATGTTTTCTGTTTGTTACTTATCATTTCAATCCCCTTTGTATGTTGCACAGAACCATGTTTGTTGATTTGGTTTTGCCGACTTTACCTACGTTGACATACGCTTTTTTTTTTAATCTCTGTACCAAGAAAGACAGATTCCGCTTGTAGCATCTGGATGGATTCATTTGCATGTTGCAAGAGTTGTTTATTGGATTAACTAAAAATGCAACTTTTCGCAAGGGATCAACAAAGCGACAAGATCTGTTCTCAGGATTGTAACCACCCATAACTTGGTGTTTGATTTGCAGGGATTATTCTCCACTCAGCATCTCATCATGACCATGTTGTATTTGACCCATTCGCATCCATGCGGCCCGAAAATCGCATGTCGTCCCGTCTGCACCAAGACCATCACGGCCAGGTCATGCAAAATGCAAAACGCCTTCAGGAGGACGGTCTGAGGGGGTGTTGGATCCATGGATTAAAAAAAACATGGACCTGACCTTTCATGCGACATTAATATAACAAAGCTATATCATATATTAATGGGGATTTCCTGACATGAGGGTACCCCTAAATTATCAATTTTTAATAGGATTTTCAAGTATCAACCAACCATTTTGGGGATCCCCCATTTATGGAACCCCCCATATATATATATATATAAATAAATTCAGTAATTGGGGGAGTGATAGTCATCAGTCCATGAACAAAGAAGTCAGTTTGCTGCCCATTCTGGTTGGAATCCCATTCATGATGGTGGAATGACCATAGCATATTAATACCATGTTTTGACCATGGCAGGTAGATAGATAGATAGATGGACGGCTAGATAGATAGATAGATAGATAGATGGATAGATGGATAGATGGATAGCTAGCTAGCTAGATAGATAGATATATATATATATATTTACATAGATAGATAGATATATATAGATAGGTAGGTAGGTAGGTAGATAGGTAGATAGGTAGATAGGTAGATGGGTAGATAGGTAGATAGGTAGATAGGTAGTTAGGTTAGTAGATAAGATTAGATTAGATACGACAAGATAAGATAGAAACAGCAGATAAGATAGTTAAGATAGATAATTAGATACTGTAGATATAGTGATTGATTGATAGATAGATTAGATAGGTAGGTAGGTAGGTAGGTAGGCAGGTAGGTAGATAGGTAGATAGGTAGATAGATAGATAGATATATAGAGATAGGTAGGTAGGTAGGTAGGTAGATAGGTAGATAGGTAGATAGGCAGATAGGTAGATAGATAGATAGATAGATAGCCGATAGCCAGTTGAATTGACGCATGTTTTGTCTTGCAAATGAAAAGGCTAGTGGATGGATGGATGGATGGATGGATGGATGGATGGATGGATGGATGACAATACAACCAGATGTATGGACAGAACAAACACAGATTGATGTATAGGCAGATCGATGGATAGAAGCGGCACAGGGGGATCGTATTTGACCGTACCTCTCTTTGGAGTTGTCAAATTGACCCTATAGGCCGTTGGAAACTCCTACAAATCAAGGCGATATTGGTTAAATCACATGGATAATCTGATAATAATGGATAGATGAATGGACTTAGAAAGGATACTTTGATAGACTCGTAGAGTACAGGACAAACAATAGATAGTCAGATTATTGGATATATGAGAACTTGTTTGATGCATAGCTGTCGGTGGATGGCCGGATGGTTGGCTAGATGATGATGGTTGGATGGTAAGATAGATGAAATATGATTATTTTTGTTCCACAACTATGATAAGATATGATAATAATGTTGCAATGATAATATATGATAGATGAGATATGAAAATAGATAAGATAGATGAGACATGATGGTAATAATTAGCTGAGTTGAGGGATCAACAGGTACCCGACTAGTGACTTTGGTAAATGGATGGATGCATACTGCATAGGTGAACAGACAGCCAGATAGACATTCAAACAGATAATTAGATGAATAGATAAGGATAGATAACTCAATGGGTAGACACTCGGAAACAAAACCGGATGGATAGAACGACTGTCGAGTATATGAATGGGCGAATAGATGGAAAGCTAGATAGAGAACACACACACACATACATATTCTATCTCTATATATATATATATAATTATATATATATATTTATACACATCCACTTAGGAATAAATGATGGAAGTACTGATGGACGGACGGAGGAACCGCTGTGACTTCACTGTACGGATACAGCGCTAGATAGATCTTGAAAAAATGATTGCGACTTCGCTGCGATATCTCTCCTATGATGGTGAAGGGAAATCATCTCCAAATGGCCGAATTTTTGCTCAGTGGGGTCTTGGAATTTACCATACTTACCTGGAATGAATAGTTTTCTGCTTTCCCCTGGACATTTTTCCAGCCACTCATGGCACCAGGATCTGAAAACGAAAACGAAATCTGTGACGCGTCCAGGGCCACTTCTGGCTTTGGCGTTTGCTGAACGTGTGGCAAGGCCGAAGAATCGGGGTCTTGAAAGTTCACCCCGAAATCAAAGATGAAAACCTCTCAAAATGCCAGGTGAAAACTCCAAATCCGCCAAGGCTTCCACTCCCAACATCTAGAAATGACCAGGACATGCTGCGTTTTTTTGTTGTGTTGGATGTTTTACCATTTTGACTGCGAAATATTTGAGATTTATTGATGATCAAAAAATAATGTTTGTGGGTGTTATACTTGAGTAGTCTTGAGTACTTGCCAATCAACTATATCGTCGGTCGTTTCAACTACGTTATTACATGTTATTACCCTCTGGTAAACGTTTACATGACTATGGAAAATCACCATTTTCAATGGGTAAATCCACTATTTCTATGGCCATTTTCAGCCATGTTAAGTCTGTTTTGAACCATGTCAGATGATCCCTATGATCCGCATATCCCCTGTCGCAGGCGTGGTAAGAAGGGCCGCTTCGTTTTGCGCGATGGTTCTATGTGTACTGCCGGGCGGCACAAGGTATGACAAAGCCGGACTGGGAGGTGCCTTATGGAAGCTGGTTAGAGGTGTCTCCAAACATGGGGATGGGTCAAAACAGTGGTGTGAAATAAGACCATATGGGGGGATGCACATCCGCAATTCCCAGCTATTTGGTGGGGTGAACTACAGGCTAGCAGTATCAGGGTTTTGACACATAGCCCAAATGATGTGTTGTTTTTTCTTGTGTCTCTTCCTGTGGAACCTCTGTAGTTGATGGGTTCATCTGTGTCAATATCATTGGAGTCCCGGAATCAGGAGAGATTCTCAGTTGATTTGTTAAATATATGTTGAAATACGATAGTGTGATATAGTGTCAACGAACAATGCACAAAATATGTTACATATATACATACATACATACATACATACATACATGTTTATATAGGTATATATATATATATCAATGTCCATATGATATACTATAATGTGTATATATATATAGAGAGAGAGAAAGCTATCCAGTTCCATATGGCATGACATAAGGATGATGCACATCTACAATGCTGAATTTCAAAGTTCAGCAGCCGAATTGCATATGTCCTGTTGTGGGATTATCTGAAATTGACTTCTAATGGTTTAGAATCTATCAAGAACGGAATAAGTTCTTTTAATTCAATGAAAATTGCAAGGTCTCGGGGTCTCCGTCTCCCTTACTGTCGGACAAACCGATGTTGCAACTTGCCAGTGTCAGTCGCTGCTAAGGTCAAAGACCCAGTGTTGCAAAATGAGGCACCGATCACGGGTACTGTCTGTAGGTGTGTAGGTTTCTTTAAATTCTAGTTGACTGATGTTGGCTCGTTTTTATTCGGTGGGTTGAAGTGTTCTCGATTGCATAGTCTAATTCCAGGGAAAAAAATAAACAGCACAAAAACCTTCAAATCATGCTTTATCAACCATCCGCTGACCGCAACACACCGATATACTAGTTAGGTTGGGACATTTGGACCTTCACTTCACTGTTTGTGCCACCTTTTCGGACTGAAACACACTGGATGTCACTGGATGTCACTGCGGTTCTGCTCACATGGTGTTGACTCAACTCAAAGCACCTGGAGCTTCGCTTTGTCCTTCTGGCTTTGACTCAAATATTCATGGAATCGAGGGGGTCTGAGCTTATCATTTAAGCTCCTGAGCTGGGAAATGATAAACCCCTATATGCAGGTCTTATTAAGCCTTATTAAGGGCTTATTAAGGCTTATTAAGGGGTAGGTCTTATTCCCCATGGACAGCTGAACTTCCTTATCCATTGCTTATCCAAAGCAATGGGTGATTTGAGCCACAACCCTGAAAAAAGGAAACTTGGATTTTTTTGCAGTGCTTGTGATGTGTGTTCACCAATTTTCTTCAATTTTGGCAATTTTGGGGATATGGGGTCCTGAGGGGTCATTTTTTGGGGGGGTTGGGTATGAAGAATAGCTTGCTGTTTCTCGTTTATCCAAGGCTTATCCAACGCTTATCATTTAAGCCCTTATCAAGCCCTGAATAAGCCTTTAGCCACCCAACCCCCACCCCAAAATCCAGGTCAAATCACTCTCCCAGACTTTCAATGAACACCCGGAAATACACCTTTCTTTCTGAAAATGATCATCCTTGCTTATCCATGGCTATCCAAGCTTATCCAGACCACCTGCCAGACCCCTCCAGACCTCCCAGACCCCCCCCTCCAGACGAAACCATGAAATATGTCTGACAACCAAGGTTGGGTAGCTGGATAGCTTGATACATTAAACATAATCATGACTGATCATGTCTCGAGTTGTGTGGATTTATGAAAGTAGCTGCATCACTTAGTTTTATACTTTTTGATATACACTATATAAGACTATATATATATATATATATCAAATTTAAATGATATATAGATATGATATATATATATATATATATAGATAGATAGATAGATAGATAGATAGATAGATAGATAGATAGATATTATAGATATCAAGATTCCATGTAAATCACATTTTTCACACATAGCGAGACATCAACGCTGTAAAAAAAGCCTTGAGAATGTCGTCCCCTCTTCGTCCCCTCCTCGTCCCGGCGCCAGGACTTTCTGGCAGTTGGACGACTCAAAAACAAGGCCCTTATGGCCCCGGGTGATGTTTGTTGATAAAGAAAAAATATATCTATCTGGTTGGTGGTTTGGAACATTTTTTATTTTCCCCAATAGTTGGGATGATGATCCAATCTGACTAATATTTTTCAGGGGGGTTGAAACCACCAATTAGCTATAGTCTCTATAGTCTATAGAATTCTATGGATAGATCTACCTCAAAGCCCTGTTTTCTTCATGGATTTCGTGGGTACAACATGGTACAACACTTACAAGCTTCAAGCATGGTAATAACCCCCCATAGTTGTTTTTTTAGTAAGCCATCGAACTCTAGTTGTTTCACTACCATAAACCCCAATTACATTGGTTGTGTTTACCAGCTTGGCAAACTATGCGGGCCCCCACCTTGCATGCTCGTTGGTCAACTACCTTTGGTATGGACGATATGGACCCACCGAATCGGCATCTGCAATTCAAAAACATCTGGGTATGTGCCCCCCCAGTTTCATAAGTTAGTTTATAAACCCCATGGATACTATTAGTTGTAGCATAAACCATACTTATTGGAGTTACGTTCACCAACTCACTGAACGCTATCATTTGGGGCCCAACACTGTCGGGGGTTGGGGCCCCCTGACTCAGTTGACCTCCAAAAGTTGATGGCAAGATTGGTACATACTTGGGGCTGCAGCTTCAAGCGATAATATGGATAGATAGATAGATAGATGGATAAAATAAGATAAAGATAAAGATTTAGATTTTGATTTGATTTGATTGGACTAGATTAGGTAGATAGATAGATAGGTAGATAGATAGATAGATAAGATAAAAAATAAAGATAAAGATAAAGATTTAGATTTAGATTTGATTTGATTAGACTAGATTAGATATATAGATAGATAGATTAGATAGGTAGGTAGGTAGATAGATAGATAGATGGAGGGTTCCTAAAATGGGGGATCCCCAAAACCATAGGTTTGAATACTCATATTATTGTCTAGTTTTGTATGATTTTAGGGTACCCCTATTTTAGGAACCCCCCATATTATGCCTATAGTCTTTTGGGAGTTATACAACATATGGGGTAAACACTAGGGTCGTAGCCATCAAAATCAACCCAACTGCATCCCCAAGTACCGACAATCTCTTGACTTGGATCCCAGGGACTACCCTCTGGTCAACATACAAAAAACTATGGAAAATCACATTTGTTCATGGGTAAATCAACTATAAATAGCCATTTTCAATAGTTTTTTGTATGTTTACCAGAGGGTAGACCTAGGTAGTGACCTTGGCAGCGCCGCTGCTTGCTTCAGAGGCACGGAGCAACTAGACGGATGGATATTCTTTGAATGTAGATGTAAATGTACAGACCGGTGGGGCCTTATATATATATACACACAACCCAACGGAAATATGTTGTTGTTGCTATTTACTGGAATTTATCTTATTTTTCTGGGACTTACTTTGCACAATATACATATCATAATATTATATATATATATGTATTGCATCATACTTGAACCTTGCATTGGAAGTTCCTTCTGAGACTGGGTCAATGGGATTTTCAGGATCCTAAATTGGAGGTACCTACCATATATAAGGCCTATGTAAGGCCTATGTAAGGGAACATCCCCATGAAATATGGCCTTATATGGTACAGTACCTCCATTTTAG
>Ga0126342_10013478_pt1 | contig 14480 bp, 11 predicted proteins | sample Cyp1metagenome_FD_92528 | JGI IMG/M metagenome (GOLD analysis project Ga0126342, IMG submission 92528) | Coral microbial communities from Lord Howe Island, Old Settlement Bay, Australia - Cyphastrea 1 metagenome | ecosystem: Host-associated > Invertebrates > Cnidaria > Coral ... | reverse complement strand
AGGTTGAGCCATTCCGGATGCATTAGTCCCAACCTGAAAGTAACCCATCATCACCCTCAAGAACCCCACCGCTAGCGCTATATATATATATTCTGAAAAGTATCAAATCATGGTCCAAGAAATATAAGAAATTATCGGCAGCTATGTACAATATAGTTTGTTTCTTGTATGGGTAGTAGCACGGTAGTAGCAACAGTCTTGCCAGAGTGACAAAATACCAGCCATATAGCCTGGATGTTGCACTGCTACCGCTACTGCATATTTTTGATCCAGTCCAGAACTCGTGGGGAAAAAGACAGCAATGGGAATGCAGCCAACAACCAGCATTGCCTTTGTTCTTTTTTGAAAGGGAAGTCACATAATCCCAACAGCCTGACCACATTGCAGAAGCCAGCTCAGCGCGCCCAAACGCACATGGACTGCCTTCCAAATAATTGAAAATACATCTTGATAGAATTCGACTTCAGCGCCTGTTCCTTCTACCTAAGTATTTCTCCAATTGCGCTTAAATCGCCCGAATCTTCCCTCAAACAAATGCAGCATCATAAATTAAACCCACGACTATTTGTATGCGGGTTGTGTATTTATTCAAGGTTTCAAGTATTTGGGGCAAGGTTGTTAAGTAACCAAAGCTGAATTTAGCCCAGTCTCACTCTAGAAAATTAATTAGCTGCAAATAGAATTCCACTTCGGCGTTTGTTTCTGTCGCCTGAGTATGTCTCTCATCTTGCCAGCCCCAGACTAGAATTTGAAATGCATAATCGACTTAAGCGCAAATAGAATTCTACTTAGGCGTCAGTTTGTGACGCCTAAGCAAAATTCTGTTTGCCCCTAAGTGGATTATGAATTATGTTTTCCAACAGCCCCAGAGTAGATTTCTATTTGCGCATAAGTAGATTATGAATATAAATTATGTCTTCCAACAGCCCCAGATTAGAATTCTATTTGCGCCTAAGTAGATTATGGCTATGAATTACGTCTTCCAACAGCCCCAGACTAGAATTTGGGAGACATGGTCTAATTAGGCGCAACTAGTAATAGAATTCTACTTAGGCGTCACGAACGCCTAAGCAGAATTCTTTTTGCGCCCAAGTAGATTATGAATGATGTCTTCCAACAGCACCAGACTAGAATTTGGAATGCATAATCTGTCTGGCGCAAATAGAATTCTACTTAGGCGTCAGTTTGTGACGCCTAAGTAGAATTTTATTTTGCACCTAAGATTGCCTAAGTAGATTTAGTCTTCAAAAGCAAGACCGAAACATAAGTTCACCCCAATCTCACAATCAGAATTTTATATCTATAGACTGTGGATCAGATAGGTATAAAGTATCCATGGCAAGTTTTTGTTATGAGCAAAACTGAATTCATCACCGGTCCACACAAATTCAATTTAGGTCAATTACTTCACGACTTTGAGTGCAAACCCAGATTGATGAATCTGGATGTGTCCTCGCTGTGTGCATTGTTTTGTCTCTTTACTTCTTCAAAAGCTTGCTAATTTTCCCTTGACATGGTTTCTAACATCACCTTCTATAAGATATCCTTATTGCCCTGGTTTCTTCCATGTCCCTTCCATGGTCCACAAGGCCCACAGGTTAAGAGGCTAAAGTTTGAAATACGATATATATATATATATATATATATACATATATAATGGTGGCACAGCGCGGGTATTTCCCCACAATGTCCACCTGGGTGTGCGTGCTGTAGATGAAAAATCTGTTACTTCGCGTGTGATTCCCAGCGCGGCATTTGTACATTTTATGCCGCATTTGATGTGACATTTTTTCTGGTCTACCACCTTCTCTGACATTCTATCTGACATTCTTCCTGGCCTTCAGCATTCTTTCTATAGCATTCTATTCTGCACTCTGGCATTCTATCTGACATCTTCTCTGATATGATTTCTGGCATTAGCAATTTTAAGAGGAGACTAGCAAACAACTGGTGAGGAAGCTGGCAACTGAGCGGTGTGTGTTGTGTGTATGTGTGCGTGTACTTGTGTCCGTGTGTCTGTGTCGCTATGGCCGCTATGGCGTTCCAAGGGATCTTTTTTTTAATCTAGAGAGCCTCACCTGGAAAACGAGGAACCAATCATTTCACAGGGGATTTAATGTTACATTTTGGCATTTTATAGCCAACAATCAGCAATATTGAAAATAAGGGTGGGAAATTCAGGATTTACACCCAGCATGGCCATCAATAGGTGAGACAATGTAATGGTTCACCAATGGATTTAAGGCAACCCTATTTCCAATCATGTCAATTTTGCAGGAATTCTGGGACGATCTGGAAGTTTTTCTTCCGCTTGAGAAGGACAGGCTGGTAGATTCAGAGTGTGACATTGATCATGAATCCGGATTCGTGGGGTGCACATCTACCATGCATAAATGTTTATGCAAAATATCCAGCATTGCATGTACTTGCAAGGTTTTCAGTACGTGCAAGATAAGCAATACATGCAAGATGCAGCGCACACACGGAGGGACAGAAATCCCTTGCGCAGACCTGCACCAGTAATGAAGTCGAACTGGATTGCCATCATGTCAACCTCCCATTGGTAAACCCTGGTTGATTGGTTGGTTTGCGACCCCAAGACTGCCAAACACTATAAATCGAAACCCTCCTTTTTGAACAACCCAATTTCTGAGATTTTTTTTGATCTTTGGGTTTGACATTCATCCTGCCAGCTACAGTCCGGACAACTGCTTTGAAGGACCAAGCTCCTGAAGCCGTCGCCCTCATGAATCAGACGAAGCTACTTGACTGCTAGTGGTTGGGTTGCACCACAACAAAATATGGCATGCCTTGATGTCATTATGGATATGGTTCCTGGTTGAAACAAACGCACCACTGAAATGACATGCCTAGTTCCACGTTGCCCCAGTTTTGGCGATGTTTTTACTTTGTTCCATCCATCTATGAATGATATGCTGTTGATCGACAAGTTGTCCGTTTTTTTGAACAGGTGAAATGGGTCATACCCCCGCCAACAGGTACCACCATGTCAATGTTTTTAACCCTCCATGTTTTTTCATTTTTCAATGGAAATAATCTGAGTGGTGAGTTCCAATTTTGGTTTCACACCTTACCATGTCCCTTTTCGTTATCTTTCCTTATCATCTCAAGCGTCCCAGGAAGGTCGAAAAATTGACCGAAGAACAGGCGAGGGCACGTGGGCATCTGCCACGGCTGTGTAGTTCCTGCAATCGCTGTATATCATATCATAATATTTTATATTATTTTACTGTTTACCTTATTATTTTTTGATGTATATAATATAATATTAAATCCTTAGGAATTATATAATCCCATTTATAACTGTTAAATGTCATAACTCTCGAAACTTTCGTTGAGTTCGCGGCACATGTTCCGATGGATCGAACCGACCCCAAAATTGCGTAAGGACGCCCTGCTGGCCAAGAAGTCTTACCTTCGAGGGAGATCGGATGAAGCCCTTGGAGACCCGGAGCTTTCGAATTGGGTCCATGATAGCCATGGATAGCCCTACAATGTGGCGCCCCCAAGTTATAAGTAGCTTTGTAAACCCCATTAACTATACTCATAAGTATCATAAACCATAGTTATTGGATTTGTAAAAATCAACTTGGCTTCTATTGGGCCCCACTTTGCAAATCCACTGCTTCAGCATCTATCTCACCATCACTTTCTGTAAATTTCATACACCTGTATTCGTCACGCATTCTTCAGGGTACCCAATGACTCGACCCTTACCTAGATGGATGGGATTTCTGAAATGTGGTTTGAACTTGAACTGGATCCTTTTTTTGGGGTTGAAGATGAGTAGGTTTGCCTGAAATTGGAGGAAAACAAATCGCCTGGTTGATCAGAGTTTTCTTCATGAAGATTGGCATGTGGCTTAATAGATAAAGATTTCACATGTTTTTTTCCTATTCTGACCTTTACCCATAAACAGCTGGGATTTCCCATCGAAACAGTGCGGGGCGGAAAATGAAACCCACAACCCTGGGGAGTTGATATTTCGAAGATGACTGCGGATACAACCACAAAGTGGGGTCCCGAAGTTCGATAGCTAAGTTGGTTTATCACTTAGAACTCCAACTCACTAGGGTAATAGTTCACGGGGTTTATAAACCAACCAATAACTGGGTGACCCAACTGGCAGCAGGCCTGCAATTTTTGGTGCTATCCAGTGATAAGTTGGGTTATATGCCTATCAGTAATAGATACATCTACTTTTCTCACCCCCTTCTATGAAGGCATTGGCACCGGATTATGCCCCTGCATCTTTCTGGAAGTGCGCATCAACTCAGATTGCCAAGTACACGCATGATTTTCTTCAACAATGCAGTACAACTGCACAGATTCCACATCACTGGCACTCAGGTACTCTGTGCTTTCTGCCCAAACACTCGAAACGCAGCCATAGCCCAAAAGATTGCGGCCAATCACACTCCTTGAGCCAAGTGGGAAAGCTTTATTGGGAACTCTTGCAACACACATTCTCTCTGTGGTTGGAGACAAGCTATGCAGCGTGCCTCAATTTGCGTATCTACCGCAACGGGGATGCGAGGACGTCTTGATGAGGGTGATACGTCACTGTGCAATGGTGCGATCACGATGTGCAGCACACAAACATGTCATCCACCAACTGGCGCAAGGACACACACCTGGCATCCTGGATGGTACCATTACCATAAACCATACTTGGTCCAGTTATAAACCAACTTATCTATCCAGGGGCCAGGGGCCCCACTTTTTTTTTGGTGTGTGTGTGTAACATCTGAATAGATGTAAAACCCCTCCTTTTTTTTTCTTTCTTTCTTGCGAGGGGGGGGACAAGGTCGCTGCATGGCTGTCGCCAACGAAGCTCCATGCAGTTGACCAGGATATGGAGTCTGATCAACTCCACGTACCTCCAAATTGTTTATCTACCTTAGGTCATTGTTTCTAATCTAATTGCATGTGAGGGGATTCAGTTCCCAACCGATCACTTCAATGATCCAGTTTTTGTCTATAATAGAGTCCTAGTGTGATTTCCATGGTGACTCCGACATGGTGCCATGGAGTCAAGTGAGGCAACCCTGTTTAGGGTGAATGAGGACTGACTTGACTTCCGAATTTACACATTTCAATTTGGTAATTCGTTCAAGTAAAGTGTAACAATCGGACTGACTTGACTTCCGAATTTACACATTTCAATTTGGTAATTCGTTCAAGTAAAGTGTAACAATCGGCCTTGCTGTTGTCAGACTACTAACAATGTCCCGCTGCCTCTGCCGTCCTTGTAAACCCTTGGATCCTGCACTTCTCTCTGAATGGAGCCATGCCGAACTACCACGCATCCTTTTCGCTGATGCTCAAGCTTTTTGAAGTGAAACATAACAAGAGCGACTGAAGGCGAAAGGCATGTCCCCTTCCTGCAGGTATGGTCTTTTTGGTAGTTGGTGAGGTCCAACATATTGTGCACCTAATTCGCTTGAACTTGAACAGTTTATGCCCATGTGGCTTGATCGACCACGGTCCCGTTTTGGGAGTAACGCACAATTACGTAGGAGTGAGCTGAGTCCCCTTTCATGGTATTTTGTTGTTTCGCTTTCGTCACCAACTAGTCCCCCATTCGGTCCCTAATTCTTCCCCCGTGCCCCTCTGTAATGTGTCGTGGGGTTCAGGTGTGTGCTCTGTGTTGGTTATGTCCGTCTCGCCGTGTAGGTTGGTTCTGGAGGTCCGTTTGTTCCCTTCCCCCCCTGCGCTGTTTTGGCCTTGGCCCGTCGTTTGTGTCCGCTTTTTTCTTCCTCTTGCCTTTCATGGTCGACCCGGTTCCGGCGGGGTGTGTGTGTGTGTAACATCTGAATAGATGCAAAACCTCTCCTTTTTTTTCTTTCTTTCTTGCAGGGGGCGACAGGGTCGCTGCATGGCTGCCGCCAACGAAGCTCCATGCAGTTGACTAGGATATGGAGTCTGATCAACTCCACGTACCTCCAAATTGTTTATCTACCTTAGGTCATTGTTTCTAATTAATCTAATTGCATGTGAGGTAATTCAGTCCCCAACGGATCACTTCAAGGATCCAGTTCTTGTCTGGTGTGTGATGTTGCAAGTTTCCACCCCTGTCCACCAGAATCAGGAACATCCCAGAATTTGTAGGGGCCCTCACCAACAAGGGAACCATACGGAATGATGGTCAGGGGTATCCCACTATCCCACTTATTATGCCTTATTTCAATTTAGTGACTTGTTCTAGTCTAGCCAGAAGGTTGTGCTGGTTAGTGATTTCGCCATGTTTTTGCGTCCACCCATCAAGACTATGGATAGTGCTTGATTGCGACCCAAGTGTTATATTTTGGGGATCAACCGTGGATGGATAATTTAGTACTTACCCGCAATGGAGTCCACAAACGTGGCTGGCTGTGAAATCCCTGCACGAAATGGATGTTTCTAGCTGGGAAAATCATTTAGAAACGTTGGATTTTCCATTGCAATGTATGATTACCAGAGGGCAAATAGGTTTCTTTTGCTATTAATCGGCATGCATACCAACTTGAAAACTAGCAACAACCATATATGTTGGGGAGTATCTAAGATTATATATCGACTGTACGGCAGACGGTATTCCCTCCGGTAATCAGTCACATGGGTTGCTGGACAATCACCCATAGGTTGTTTGTTTCCCAGCAGAAAACCTCGCTCGGATCCTGATCCGAGGAGATGAGTTGAATAAACTTCAAAATCTCAGCTACGAGTCGCTGGGCGCGGTGGTTTTCTGAGACTTGATCCCTATGGATCCATGGCCACTGTCTGAGAAGCTACGGCTAGGTACGGCTAACCCCCGTGTCATCATACCTCGGTCGTACTTCGAAGGTACGGATGGATCCATAGGGGATTGATGCCATGGTGCAAAATACCTTGGATTCTTCGGTGTGTTTTTGGTTTTGCCTTTGAAGGTTCGATAAAGAGTTTGAAGAGATGATCAGTGAATCGTGCCAGGCGTTCTTTTCTCGATCATTAGAATGAAAAATGCAGATCATGGGCCCAAGAAAAAATGAAAAACATGAACTGACGATGATTTCATCTTGAATTTGGCACTGCGGCCAAAAGTGACCCTCCATGTTTCTTTTGGGCTGACTTGCCTGGAAGGTATTGGAAAATGAGAGTCTACAGGCCGCAGCCTGCTGCGAGTTTTTTTTTCTGAAAATATGTAATCCCTAAATCCACTGGTTGATCATCATTGTTCCTAATGAGGGTGCCATGAATTGGATATATATCTCGCATGTCCAGCCTTTTTTCAAAGACATCATTCATCCCAGTCACCCCCTATTAGATATCACCCATCTGTGCCCTAAAATCCAGGGGGATAGGATTTCAGTTTTGACTGCGCAAAAACAGGGGTGTACCGGGAAAACCTGGCCCGTTTCTGAATTATGTTTGGATACTCGGCCCATGAATCTCTAGTTGGTCGGCGTTTCCCACCGGACCATCCGGACTGCTCACTGGTTGTTACCGCAGCAATATTTGGATTGTCCTAGGGTATGCAGCGTACTCCTCAAGATGAATGTTTTGTGACGTTTGCACAGCCTTGCGCTGATGGCTCGCTTGTTCAAGATGAGATTGGCCAACCGTTGCTGATTGTGTTTTGGTCAAGATGGTTGCATGTCTTAAGTTACACTTGATTTTTTAAGGATTTTCAAGGAATATTAATACTAACTTTTGTGTCCCCATCAGCTCTTATTTTTCTGGGATGAGAGCTGCTCAAGCTGCCTGATTTGGCAGGGTCTTCAGCAAGGAAAGCGTGAAGCAGGGCTTTGCCGGAAACTGAGCTGGGGCTCTATAATTAGCTACATCTATATAGAATATACAGTACTCATGCAAACTCTAAGTGGACTGCACCCCCAGCTGCATCCTTTCTGTTCAGAATCGACTCAGCTTGGAGTAGCCTGGGTGAACTCACATATCACGTGCATCATTGTTCCATTTCTTTTGACTCTAATTTTTGGTAGCCTGGCAGCCTTTCTACTTGGTGCAGTTCTAGATAGTTCTGTCACCAAAGTAGAAAGTTCTATCATCATAGTTCTATCCCCAGGACTATCCGTACTAGATACTATTTGCAAATGGTTCTGTCACCATAGTTGTTTGCATAGTCCTGGGGATTGTATCCCATTTTTTGGAATGAAATCACTATGGTGCTTTCCCAAAGTCAATCCAACTGCACCCCCCAAGTACATAACCCCAAAAAGATAGGGGAAAAAACATGCGTTCTCACTATTTTGCTCGGATTTTGAAGCTGTTCTACCTTGTTGGGGGGTTGATATAGCTATCACCATGATCAAAAGTTGGATTATGTACTCAGATTGGAGCTTGGTCATCAACCCATTCGTGGATTTATACACCCATTACATCCCATTACAACGAATCCCTGTAATAGTAGGATGACCATGTTTTTTTTTTTAAGTAACTTGACGATGACGACAAGGCACATATTTGAACAAAAACCTCACCTGGCGCAGCGGCGCGACCGCCCTGGAACGAGGTAAGCTTCTTGACCTACGGCAACGCCATCTTCATTCTCATCTTCCTGCGGACAGTGGTACCCAGACTTCTGGTGTCACTGGGGCCAGAGAATGGTGAGAACATTCTGCGTCAAAGATGGGGGAAAAGCCGGAGACAATGGGGAAACACAAATATAGATATCATGGAAATGTGATATTAGTAGTGATTTTAAAAGCATGTTAATGCTTTTAATGGGGATATGCAGGATATGTTAAGATTACATAAATGTGTACATTACTGTATATGTGTGTATGTAAAGTAGTGCCCCAGTGGTTAATGCTTTAAATGGGGATATGCAGGATATGTTAAGATTACATAAATGTGTACATTACTGTATATGTGTGTGTATGTAAGGTAGTGCCCCAGTGGGAATCACAAAGTAGGCTTATCATAAGCCTACGGGTGAATTCTGTTGGGGTTATGCTGATTTTAAGCATAGTATATCTGGTTGGTGGTTTGGAACATCTTTTATTTGTTCCATATATTGGGAATTTCATCATCCCAACCTATTAATGATGTTTCAGAGGGGTTGAAACCACCAACCAGATATTAGTTAAGTTAGTTGGCTTTATAAAGCAACTTGGAACTGGGGGGAGCAGCACCTTGCATGGTTAGGGGCCAACACTTGGGTATGGAACTGGATGAATCAATGCATGAAGTAGTGACTAAACATGACAACAAGTTGTGGTTCTTGGTCACTATACCCAAAGCCAGCAGAACATTGGTTCATAGAATTTCTGGTTGGTGGTTTGGAATATTTTCCATATATTCGGAATAATCATCCCAACTGACTTTCATATTTTTCAGAGGGGTTGAACCACAAACCAGACTTGAATGGTTACCCTCTGGTATTTCAATGTACCTCTGGAGACTCACCTTGTTAGAATTAGGTAATTCATCATGTTTGACATCTATAAATGGTCCATGGCTTCCATAGCAACCTGTTAAATAACCGGAGGCAAGCGTCATTTGGGGCTTCTCCTGGGAACCCTTCCGCAATCCCACCTTGCATGGAAAATACCAGATTTCTATCAGACATAAATTGATGATCCGTGCCTGATGCTTTTACTTGTTCTACTTAAGTTGGATATATTCGTTTCTAGTTGATGTTTGTTTTGAATCCTTTTGCTGTGACATTATTGTGGTCTAACGTGGTTTAGTAGGTCCATGTTCGTTCGGGTAGTTTTGGTTGACCTAGTCAAGATTAGCGTTTGCTTCTGCTGGGTTCTCAAGCGTTTGGTCATGTGTTTGGCTTAGCATCAAACCTGGACCAGTATAGTAATAATGGATATTCAGTATGTTCCCATGAAAGTATTACCATCATATTTAGTAATGGGAACATGCTGGATATTATAAACCAAGATATCAATGGGAACATACTGGATATTATTCAATGGGAATATGTGGTATATTTGCCAGTTTGGTGAAACTAACCCAACAAACATCACCAGTTTGTAGGCATAGCACATATCCACCCAAATCACCAACAACAAATCCGACTTCTTACTGGTTCACTGGGTGATGACTTTGTAGGGCAATGTAAATCATCACACGAGCAGTTTTCAAAGCCCCTGTAAATTGATGATTATGTGGGGTCACTGTATGATTCATAGTATGCTAATCAATCGGGGATGCTCACAATCCAACAATCCATGAACTCAAAAATCCTTTCTGAAGCATCCAGATTGTCAAGCTACGACATGTTGGGTCCTTTAGCACTGCTCACGCTTGTTGTATCTTGTTGTCGGATGGCTTCGATGGAAATCTCGATGGGAAATCTCCGACTTTCGCGGTCCCGCGGTGCCGTCGATGCAGTCGAGGATTTCGTCGATGGACGACTTCTTTGGCTTTGCCAATGAGATTGGTGTGCCAAGCCGGCAGACGTTGAACGACTCTTGGACCAAGGGATGAACCTCTTGGGATGGACCCCTTGGGCTCCAGGGGAGGCAGGCCTTGGTGGAACCGACTGGAACCTTTTTTGTTGTATGAAAATTAAGTGTGTGTGGTTGTCACCTCATTGTCATTGGCCATCAGTTTCCTGATTTTGCGTCTAAAACAAGTGCGGGAGTACCTTTTTTTTGAAAGCAACACTTAACTTTAATGTTTACGTGGACAATAAAATGGTGATACCGCCCTAATAAGATCCTTTCCCCATATTACATATCCCCCTTTGGGAAAGCCTGTTTAGTACTGGATCAATGCATGAATTGGGGGTCAAACATGTTCTGCTGGAAAACCCAGCCATTTATTACTATTTTCCAAGCTGGAAACATCCATGGATGGGGGAGTCCCATTTAAAAAGTTTGAGTACAGGAGTGTTTCCTAAGTTAGGAGGATGGGATTTTAAATCCTGTCTTAGGTATGATGTTCGCCATTGCATAGCCCTGAATGGTAGACGTGCCAATGATCCCAGGCAAAATATGTCCAGGAAAATTATGCTATTTATGCTGCAAATGGTAAAGTTGACTATAGCTTTTGGTGATTACAACATATTACAAATATGATCCCAGTTTCAACGTACAAATGGTGATTATCAGTGTGGTTATAGCTGGTAATTATAAATGGTCAATAGTGTACGATCCCAGTGTTGACAAGGTTAGATTGAAGTGATGCTCATTACCGCTGGGTACTATAGGATGGGTATATAAACCAATTTCAAAGTAGCACCGCAAATTGTGGTGGCAAAATGCATGTCTTTTGTCTTAGAGTTGGTGAACTGGGGATCGTAACTTGGCATCCCCTGAGCCAACTGGATATCTACAGCGCCCTTAACGGTTATGGCCATGGGATGAAATAACTCCATATAACTAATGCAACTGGTAAGTGATATATCAATTAAATTGTTTTTCATGTTTTTTTTCTAAGCTAGTTATAACTATGAAAGGGGGCATAACCGCACTGGGTTAGTTCACCCACTTACGATCAGCATCGAACCAACCCCTGGTTCCATCTCAGTCGGTTTCATCCCAAAATTCAATGGATCTGAAGCAGCGAACTCAGGACGTGATTCGAAACTTAGCGTCCTATGGACTGCCACTGAAAGTTGGTTCCTTGGTGAAGAAAACGCAGGCGTGTTGATCAGGCTGAATGATAGTGCATCGAGCTTGGATATATAAATAGTTTACATACTAACCAGCTGTGGGGATAGAAAGCAATCATGTACTTTTCTTTGGCAATTCTTTGCCTATAAATGGGGATAGTTCAACGTAAACATCAGCTAGCGGCTACTCTAAGATTAGTCATGGGACCCATGAAGGGACAAATCTGTGACGTGAGCTGTGACATTCTGAGATATCCTCAGTGGTACCCTCTCGTAAACGTTTAATTAACTATGGGAAGTCACAAGTTTTCATGGGCAAATCAACGAACTAAATGGCCATTTTCAATAGCTATGTCAGTTTACCAGAGTAAACTGAGTAATTAAACGTTGAACATGTACTTAGCGACTAGGATCCCCGAAAACTCATAGGAAGTGACGCTTACATGAATTGCCACCTAGAAATCCCACAGAGATTCCTGAAGGATTGCACTTGACCACCTGGGTAACCTCTGGAAGAAATCCCAAATCGCCAGTTGGTGGGCACTTTCGTCCGTTATCCCATGGAAATTTACAGTGTTGCGCAGGATTTCGCAACCTTCCACAGTTTCAAGGGAGAATCCAGGTGCAATGTCACATGGGTCTGAATCTTGTGGTAGCGGCGAGATGCAGTACGGAATTGCGAAGTTGCTTTCTAACGAGTGATTTCTACGGTTCATGTTTTTATGATAGATCTATCTATAATAAGAAGGGCTTTATCAACCAGCAATAATTTCGCTCTGGGGCCATGCAACTTTGGAGGACCACTATAAGTTAGTCAACTGCTAGTAACTGGTCTATATCATTGTATCATATTGTATCCCCTTGCCACTGTGTATCTAACAAATGGCTTGTAACATGTTGTCACTTTATTTTCAAACCACTTGCAATCATCACTTACCTTCCCCTCCAACAAAGCCTTGTGGCGATTTAGGCCTTGTCGGATGCACCGTGAGTTTCACAGAAATTGGCCGTATGGTGGTTTGTAGTGCTTCCTCGGAAAGTGTGATGTTTCTGGCAGACGCTCTTGGGTCAGTAATTAATAAGGTGAACCTCCCCAATTTTGCTGCCCGAAGTTCGAGCAGAAACAAGCAGCAGCCCGTGGTCCTAAGGCATTTATACTTTAGCCTTCATTTTCGAGAAGTTGACTTTGATCCTCGGTGCGATTCCGTGCGCTTTTTTCAGGGACGCAGACTGGCCAGACTGGCCATATGGTTTCCTCTTTGTCCCCCATTCCTTGATACACCACAATTTCACGTTGGGAATATCATCAACCAAGGACCAAGAGAACAGCGCTGGCAATGACATGATTTACCGACTTTTCTTAGACATCCAGGAGTGTTCACATTTTAGGAGGAATCCTACAATGTGGCACCCCCAGGTATAAGTTGGTTTAGATTCGCCCCAGTAACTATAGTTATAAGTACAATAAACCATAGTTATTGGAGTTATAAACCAACTTAGCTATCTTGGGGGCCTCACATTGTACCATCCTGGCATCACAGATCAGCGGTGTTTCTGAGGATCTCAGAAATCCTTCCAGTGCAAGTAGCCACTGAGATGCAGATAGCGGTAGCCGCGCGCCTTGCGGGCGGTCGTGCGGAGGTCAAGCTGTTTGAAGGACTCAATGCTCTGACCCAAAATGAGTTATTTTAAATTAGTGTCTGGTTGGTGGTTGGTGGTTTCAAACATGTTTTTTTTCTATTTCATATATGGGATGTCATCCTTCCCATTGACGAACTCATATTTTTCAAGATGGTTAAAACCACCAACCAGTTAAAATGGGGATGGATCACAACCTACACCATCTTTGGGGGGTTGAACAGAAGGGGAAAAACCATGGGTGACCTGGCCCAAACCCAAATTTGGTCACATAGGGTTGATCGTTATTATCCTCATTAATATCTATCCCATTAAATCACCACTTAGAGATCCTTTGATATGAGCGGGGAAGGGATTAGTAGAATCTCAATACACCTCATATTTGTTTAACGCTCAAGTCATCCTTACCCTCTGGTAATCAAACATGGCAATGGAAAATCATGGACAATCCACCAATTTATAGATGATGGTCCCACCAATATTATCTAATATCATCCTCATGTGTATTCATTTCTAGGGAATTTTCAATTGCTACCGGACGGTAAATCCATCAATAGTCCCCATGACTATCCTTTTCATCAACCATATTTTGGTATAATATATATATATATATATATATATTATGTATAAGTATGTCACAAGTCATATTTTAATGGGTATAATAAGCAAACATGTTATATGATGTTATATGATTAAAAATCATATAGATGTTCAAATAAAATTTTGTGTTTATAAACATTATATGGTTAATCTTATATATGGCATCATGTTTGTTAAAAATCACCTTAAATAAAAACATCGACATTATATATAATTAATTAATTAATTAATTAATTAGTTGATTAACTAGTTGATTAATTAATGAATTAATGAATTAATTAGTTGATTAATTAATGAATTAATTAGTTGATTAATTAATGAATTAATTAATTGATTGATGTGACCAAAATGATAATGTGACCAATGATGCCAATGTGACGCACACCTGTCAGCTATCAATCCATACTTATGTATACTTTCTTCAGAGCATCTGAGACCCAAACTAGCTTCATATCATTGCGTTGGAACCTGTCATGGCTGAGAAGACACCCACCATCAAGAAGATGTATGCCGAGCAAATCTATCACAAAGGAAAGAAGTACGAGACCCGCCCTGTTCAGAACAAGTATGTGAGTTTGAAGATTCCTATGTTGGTGGGCTGGTACAAGCGTCAACGACTTCTGACCCGCCTTCTTTCAATCACGGAGTTTGAGTCGGTGGAGAAATGCCT
>Ga0126342_10013477_pt1 | contig 14481 bp, 7 predicted proteins | sample Cyp1metagenome_FD_92528 | JGI IMG/M metagenome (GOLD analysis project Ga0126342, IMG submission 92528) | Coral microbial communities from Lord Howe Island, Old Settlement Bay, Australia - Cyphastrea 1 metagenome | ecosystem: Host-associated > Invertebrates > Cnidaria > Coral ... | reverse complement strand
TAACTCACGTCCTGCCAAGCTTGTGATAAAAAGAAATGAACACTTACACATAAAACATTGCAAAAACGAAGTAGTTTTTCGCAGGATTTGAAAGGGTCCAAAAAATGGACGAAAGCAAAAAACCCTGAGAAAACACAGGGAAAGTGAACTCGCAACAGTTGGAAAAACAGGCGGCGTTCTATCAGCCGCTTTCCAAGTAGTTTCAGAGTATATGTACGTATATATATATATTGTATATATGTAGTATGGGTTGACTCATGAATTATAGCCTATGAACTTTAAGTGATGATCATAAGTATTCCGAACATTATCTGGTTGGTGGTTTGGAACATGAATTTTATTTTTCCATATATTGGGAATTTCATAATCCCTTAACTGACTTTCACTCCATGATTTTTCAGAGGGGTAGGTCAACCACCAAGCAGATTATTATTATATAACCATCATTAACCATATAATAACCATCATCATTAACCATACGTATATTAACAGTATATTAACCACAATGGTACGTCAACCACCAACCAGATTTTTATTGACTCAAATCACTATTCTTAAGTTTGACAATCGCGAGTCCAATCAGCCAAGTCATCGGCCCCCAGAAACACAGCGACTGCTGCATGGAGGGTGAAATTTCCACAGATCGTGTCCAGAAAGGTACCATGAAAATCACCATGAATCACCATGAACTTCACCCAAGTGTCGTGGTAAATAAACCTTTGCTTGGGACTTTTTCTAAGTCGCGTTGTCGAATTTATGCATCATAGCTTTTTAGAATGAATAGAATGAATACTAAACAGTTACAATTGAATAATCCTGCAAATATACCACCATGCACGGAACGGTGGGGCCTCCTAGCTAATCTGGGGCAATAATTTGCTTGAAAAGTAGGATCAAGTAGGTGTACCCTCTGGGTATTTAACATAGCTATGGAAAATGGATCATTTGTAAAACCTTCATGATGATTTACCTCTTAAGAATGGTGAATTTCCACTTCGCTACGTGAAAAATCACCAGAGGGTATATTATATAATGTATATTCGATAGATCTAAACAATTCTACACAGTTATCTTCATATCTTTTGGTAAACTAACATAGCTATTGAAAATGGCCCAATCGAAATAGTTGATTTACCCATGGAAACATGGTGGATCTTTCCAGTTTGTTATGTGAGTTTACCAGAGGGAACATACTTTTTTTTTCATCCTGGGATATGGTGAACGGACAGGGGTCTTGGAGTCTTGGACTGCACTGCAAACTACGATTGTTACCAGCCCTCCCTTGGAACTTGCATTGAATTTGGGAGTGAATCAAGCACACGAGATTCTCCAAGCACATTCGTGCCTGCCTTTTGCAACCGACCGCCATCAAGTAACTCCATGCACTGAGCTGGTGCCGTCATCAGCAATTGTCGCAAGCGCATCACTGAGCCCCGAGAAGAAAGGGTTGTTGTTGCACATGCCAGCCCACGACCTGGTGGGGAGTTTCTTGTCAGTCATTCCACCACTGGAGCTGAAGGGGAAATGCCTGGATGGAGATGCGCCCAACCAGCTTTTTCAGCAGCTGCACCCAAAAAGCCCACATTGCATCAGCATCCGAATGCCCAAAGCTCCGTAGCAAGGTTGCACAGGACGCTTTTCTTGAAGGCAGATCCGTCAAGAGCCAACTGTACCGACAACTGCCCCAGGACTGAATGAAGCCACTGAGGCCTGTGAACCGAAACCTGGCCCCACTGAGGTATGAGTCATGGATGGGGACATCCAAATTGTCAAGGGCCCCACCAAGCCACTTGACCTAGGTGAACAGCCACCATCGGAACCTACCACCAGGTACGCTGAGGGGGCAACCACAGGCGCATCGGAACCTATACGGTACAAAAAAATCACCTTTGTCAGAGGTAATTTTTTGGTGGCCGACCCTGCTGAGAGCCAATGCATTCGTACTTTGAACAAACAGCCAGCGGAGGAGACGCAAGTACTCCCCTCGTGCCCCTTCCCTTTTCATGCCAAGCCCGGTGACTTACCAACATCACCGGGCCCCGCCCATGTCACTGCACATACAAGTGCACCCCTTGCCAGGGAGCACTTTGGGAATGACCCCATCGCAGGTGAAGCGGGAGATGAGCTTGATCCCACAAGACGCAAGCGCTCTCCCCATGCCCATACCCTTTTCAGGCCATGCTGGGTGACTTCCAACCGCACTCGGCCCCCCCCTTTCTGGTAGGCATGTATGTGAGGACATCAGTGATTGCCAAGCCAAGAGATACCATAGATCTGCACCATCCAGATTAGACCTGCTTCAGCTAAAGAAGGCATGGGTCGCCCATGATGACTTGGACTGTGCTTCAAGGTTCCACCAAGCAAATCTGTTTCCCTTTTTGATGTTGCCAACATTGAATGGCCATTGTGAAGAATGGGCAAAACATGTACGGCATTGGGTCCACCAAGCATCCGTAGGAGTAGCTGAGGGTCGTTACGTCCTTTCTGCGATTTGGGCTGATTCCCATTGGTCACCAATTTGCATCGTGCCCCGCTGCCACGAGGTGTAATTTCTCACCACGGAAGGGAAACAAGCCCTACTGACCAGAGCCAACACTTTGGATTTTGAACTGATTTGTGTTAGCCAACCTGCAGCGACTCTTGAAAACGACTGTGGATTCAGAGCAGTAGCATGGCTGGTGGACGCACTGCAAGCTGGGCCACTGAGGGGGGACCAAACTCGCACTCGCATCCCAGAGAAGTTTGCCAGCGCACTTCGCAAAGTTTTTGAGAACTTCCTGAACGCCACCGATGCTGCGAAGTGTATCATACACCCCTGCACTCTTAGCTTGGGAGGAACAGGAGCACCTGAATTGCATGAACAAGTCAAACAAATCCTCACAGACCGTGGGGTGGCAGCATCGCGCATCGAGGAAAGGACCAAGATTGTCATTGAGAGAATAGGACGACAGCCACTTTCACGAGATTTCAGGTCCTCTGACTCTGACCCCTGGAAAGAACTGAAGCACTTGGCAAATTTTCTCTCTCCAAAACTCCAACTTGTCTTCCCCAGTGAAATGCAAGCGGCCACTGAGCGCAGACTCAATCAGGACAAGAGCTTCGGTAGCAAAAAGAACAAAGCCAAAGGGGACAAGGCCGTGAAAAAGCCAATCATGCTCAACGCTGAGGACGTGAGTGTTCCTGACGGAGTTTTCTGTGACTGTTCAGGACAAAGTTTGTCACAAATCTCCATAGGACATAGGACAAATGGGCCAGATGCGAGAGGGGTGGTGATTGTCCAAGCTGCAGGGGCGCTGCCCTACCTCAGAGGTGGGCCAACCACTTTCGAAGGTGCGTTGGCCATGATAGTAGTCAACCACCAAGACCCGTTGATCCATGACATTGGACAGCTCATCCGTTTCCCTGCCACATGTGAACGCACTGGAGAAGCAATCCTCCACCAATCCTCCTTGCAGCAAAGCTCATCCAACTGGGGAACATTGTAGGTTAGCAGGATCATACCCAAGCTGCACACCAAGGTAGACGAAGTTTCCAACCTTGTCTTGCGCACAGTGACTTATAGGGATGAATTGGAAGGACTGTCATGGAGTGCATTCATCTCAAGGCCGATCCGACATATCATAGATGCCATTCCAATTTTGCAGGTTCAAGACCACCACAACCCTATCTTGGATGTGTGGGACAGACAGTTCCTCAACGATCGCTCGGAAAGGTGTAAGCCAGCTGATGCCACCATCTTCATGGCCTGCTTTAGGTCAGAAGAAGCTGCAGCACCTACCGAACTCCCAGCTGTATACTACATTGAGCCCCGCACTGAGGATGGAAGAGCACCTGACCCGGCCTTCTGGGTAGTTTGGCTTAACAAAGCTGACAGACAGAGCGCAATTGCTGCCTCACAATCCCCACAGCAATGGAACACAGTAGTGAGATAATCAAAGCATCCGATGCGGCACAGGTCCACAGCCAGCACAAGCCAAATACTGTACCCCCTTTTTGCACAGTGACAAAATCATGACCTTCCATGCTGGACCCTTTCCACATGGTGCAAATAGAGCGGCACTCTTGAAGCTGTTCGGACAATGGCAATGGGCTGCGAGACCCCGTTAACCGAAATCCAGAGAGCCGAACGGGCTGGGAGTCATCTGGGAGGTTCAGGCTTCCTCCAGACCTGCCCATGAAGTCTACCAACTGCAACATGCTGATGTCTTGATCACCGCAGACGGGAAATGGAAAAAGAGGGGCGACAGAGGGCTTTGAACACTGCTCAAATGTCTATCACATTGAAATGTTGTAAGGCATAAACCACCAGCCCATGTCAGACATTTCAGGATTGGATTGAACATTTAAAACACCAGCAGTGTTGATTGGTTATTTTACCTAGAGGGCTTTTATCATTATCCATGAACTGGAATTCCAGTGTTTAACCAACACCTTGCGGGTTTTGAGCATCTAATCAACCACATTTAGCCATATTCTCCAAGTGTTTAAGCAGGTTTTCATCCACATTTCAGGATTATCCTAAAAGATCCGACTCTATAGACTTCCTGTTGCAATTTTTTTTTAAACCTGCCCAGGAGGGTGACGGCATTCCTCGACTTCCACAAGTTTCGCACCGACGATCTCAACGTGCCAAAAGTCTCCTGTTGGGGGTTCAAGAAGTCTTACCCGCTGCATCAGGCCATGAAGGAGGAGAACTGGCCGGTGGTGGCTGCTTTGATCAGCTTTGGGGCCAACCCAAAGCTGAAGCTTGGTGACCGACCTTGGTGACCTTGGATGAAGTGAACATCAGTGAAACATGAAACAAACTCATTGATGGTTTATTATATTTCGTGATAATAACTGAATATAACTGGAGATTATATAGGAATATATATAGGAATATGATGGAATCTTTATTCACAAGCCAGTAAAATTGGATGGGATAGTGGTATTTTTCATGGTTCAAGTTAACTAATCTGCAGCTTCGAATAAAAACGCATGGGGAGTTTCAAAGACACCTCAGCCGGGGACATGGAGTGGAGCTATAGAACCAACGTGATTATTTTTTTCAACGGAGAGTTTTAACCACAAAACATATAGGGACATAATTGACAAGAACAGCTATAAATGGATGTTTTAAGGCGAACATCATCAAAGTAAATGGTTTCCAGCTAGGTCCATCTCACCTCATTTTGTTATTGGTAAAATCCCAATATGTCTATATACACACCCCCACAACCCGGGGGGTTCGCCATCGGTAACAGCGCACTTTGGTCGTCGCATCTTGACGTGCGCAAGCGTTGATGTGCTCATTTTACCTGTGTTTTGTGGTGCGAAATAGACGTTGCCGCGTTGTTGTTGGACCGCGTGTTTTTTTTGCACACTTTAGTCCCGAATTAGGTTGGTTTATTTTTTTGTTTTTTTTCGTTGTGTGGTGATGACGCGACGTGAGTGACGTCTACGGGTTGGGGTTGGGGTGGGCCAACAGACTGTGATGTTTTTCATGAATGGACATAGCTATGATGGAAATCACATTTTTTCGTACAATGTGTGGCCCCCCACCTATGTTAGTTGGTTTATAAACCCCATGAATATTTTAGTTTTAAGGTTTAAGTATCACAAACATTCACAAACCATAGTTATTGGTGTTTTGCTCAACCAACTTAGGTATCGTTTGGGGGGGGCCACTTCGTTGCGAAGTGCGCTCAAAAGGTAATGTAGTGTATTAAATTGAGGAAATTGGGGAAAACCACTCTTTTCAAATCACTTGCTTATAATTTTTTCAGTTTTCCGGCACCTCACGCAAATCCAAGCATTTGATGATATTTGATGAGTTCGGGGATTATACTCCTATTCAGTTAGGGATGATCACAATCCATTAGTGGGTGAATCCCGTTCGCAAAAGGGACAACCCATAGTCTTGAAAACTGCTCATTGGGGAATCGTGTGGCTTGGTGCCATGATCAAAAGTTGGATTAGATTATTTTTATTTCCCACATTGGGGGTGGTCATACTATATACATCTATATACCGTTTTTATCATGTTTTTTCCAATTTCACAGTTGGATATAGCCTCCAGAGACCCTGGCAGGTAGGGGTTGGAAGATCAGTTTCCAATAAGCATGGTGTGAATTTCATATGTTTTTTCAGGGTCTAGAATTTACCAGAGGGTACCGGTTGAATGTGTTTTGAACATGACGGCACACATGGAATGGTCACATAGATCCCACCAAGGAAAGATAGCTGTGGCAAGATTGCACAAGACTATGTGAAACATGTGAAGGTGTCCCTGTCAGGAACTGTGTTTGGGGGCAGATGTGGGTGAGAGTCGGGTGCAGAATTGCGGCTTAGTGGATTTTAGTAGTACATATGCCATAAAATTGCACATGTTTTCAGTATTTTGCTGTTCAATTTTTTGAGACAACTCCAGTTCATGGTAACTCACCCCACACCTGCCACGGAAGTGGCACAAGCCCAAGCCATCATCCAATCATTATCTTCAGCTAGAGACTAGAGCAGAGCACCAGAGTGCGTGAACCTAGCCATCTAGCGAAGATAACCTCAGAAATTACATGACCCGTGCGAAACTATTAATTCACACCTGGTGACCAAGCCTGGCAAAGGAAATGCCGAAGAAAACAAAAACATATCAAAATTCAATTGTGATTGTGATCATGATCCATTGGTTGGTGGTTTTTTCAATATATTTCCCTAATGACAGGAGCGCTCTGTAACTTTCAGGTTTCAGTTGTGGTTCCAGCAACCAGTGATGATCATGATCCATAAATCTGGGTAATGGGAAATATTGTTGTTTTTTTGGGGAATCATCACCAAAATGGCCCAACATTTCAGGATAGTGAATTGTTATTTCATTTGCCCAGATCTTTTTTCGATATGTCCTTGCCAAAAAAGTGTTTTCTAAATGCCTAATTCAGTCTGAAAAACCTTGGCGTGCCAAGAGACTGACTGGTTTGTACAGCTGTGTTTGTGCAGTTTGAAGTTGTTTTCAACATTGTAAACAAACACGCCATCGAGGCCAGCGAATGTGTTGAACCAAGCAGTTTGCCGTGGGTTTAAACTGCATTTTTATGATATTTTACTGGGAATTTCACCAAGCAATAAATATATATATATATATATATATATTATCGAATATTGAGCAATGAAACTGGTTGGTGGTTTTGTTTTTGTCAAATAAACATTTCCCAAAATTTCTATGATGATCCCAAAGGACTTTCATTGTGTCCTGACTTGTCTAATTGAAAAACGTCTTTGTTCGCTTGGATACAACGTCAATTCAAAACCATGAATTTGTTTGTGTGTTTAATATATGACATAATATCTTATAGTAATCACACTTGCATATAACTTATAACTTACCAAAGGTTATCAAGCAGTTCGTGTTGGTGTGAGGACCCTCCAAACACAGACTCTCAGTTTTTTTGTTTTTCGCTCGTCAGTTGGTGTTTATTTTATGGTTCCATCCCTACCATGATTTCTGTTCATCCAGCACCGGATCATCTAACACTGAGTCAAGTGCCATGATCAATTCACTTTGGTGAATTGTCCACAAAAAGAGCAGGTTTTCTTCATCCCGGTCATCAATGAATCAATCCGGCCATTTTCAAAAAGGGAACGAAAAAAATCCAATTGTGATCCCATTTTGAAATGCTGAAGGATGGCCGTCATGAAATATGGTCACAAACGTGCCATTTCATAAAGGATACCCGGCCGTTTCGAGTTTTGGTTGTCTGCGGGTCTGTCTGAGAATGGGAGAGGAATTCTCAGCCAGTTCTGATAGAGGGAACATGATACCCTCTGGTAATTTAACATAGCTATTGAAAATGACCATTTATAGTGGATTTCCCCATTAAAAATGGCCATTTTCCATAGTTATGTTAGTTTACCAGAGGGTAATTCATCAATCTTCATCATCAAATTCTCTGATAGATTGTGTTTTTTTCAAGAAAGCCATATGACTCAACTGATTGATCACTTGAAAAATGGCTAAAAGAAGATTTACAAATGCCTTTCAACCCAGGTGGACACGTAGAAACCAGTGATCTGGGGATGGATCTGGGGATGGTATGGGATGGTGATCCCCCAGTTAGGCCTCTCATATAGCCATGCCAATCTTGAGAAAGCGCGGAAGATGACCCAGGATGACCATGATCTAGGCATATCACCCATGACGGATCCATGGTGCTGGTATATATACTAACATAAAGGGGGTATATTGATGGTAAATGTTACCATATATAGCATACATGGATCCTATGGGTCATGGCATATCTAGTCTTGGCGATCGTGGCTTTGTTCAACATGAGCGCTGGGTTTTGGGTGGCAGTTCCGGTACCTGGTTTTGCTTAAGGGTAATCTGTTAAGGCCTCTTGAGCAAATCCATGGAATTATAGTTTATAGTGAATCTTTTACTGAACACTGGCATTCTGTAGCTGAAAGCCATGGCTGATGGTGTGAATGTCATTATAAGCCAGGCATGGATTTCATATGCAGTGTTTGATAGTTGTTGATTCATCAATCAGTAGTAGCAGGGTTTCCACATGTATATGACTTGTTATCCTGAACATGTGTTGGTTACAGTATCGCCTATAGCCATATCAGCGGGTAAGAAAATTGGTATATATTATATACTGTAGCCCATGATATCATATACATGTGATTTACCTCCTGTCCATCAGCAAGGCTTTTGGTGACGGTTCTTAATGTTTGTCTTTGACTGCCAAGACTTTCCTTTTGCTCCATCGAAACATCATATACTATCAAAGATGTCCTTTTCCGTTGAGGTGGTTGACTCACCTCCATTGAAAAACCCATAATTGGATTTGCTGAATTAATCTGCGTTAATCTACAGTTTTTGTTGGGGGGGTTCCTGTTCAGCAAATCCAAGACATGAACGCAACTGGCATGGCCAAGAAAGATCGTCAGTTTGTTTTCTTTAAAAGGACATCATTGATCGATTCCTTTGAGGATTTGACGGGTACGTTGTGATTCTTCGCGGCATGAAGCCGGTTAAGAAGAAAACGACGATTGGCATGTGATTCATGTGACCCGTGTTTTATTCTTGGAGAGCGGATGTTTAAAACACTGGTCATTTTAATGTGGTGCGCCCAATGACATGGTGAAGCATCCCGCATCCCACTTTTTTTTACGCGGCACAGTGCTTCAAATTTCGCTAGCTTGGCGACCGCCGGCAGGCGCCGATAATCGTGGCTAGGTGGCTGCTGAGCAATCCTCAGTACAGGCGTTCGCGAATTGTGTGGGATTGCCCGGCAGCCATAGGGGTGCGAGGTATGGTCACATTGCGTAAGTCGGCCCAGGGATCAAGGAAGCCCAGGGAGGTGACCTATACCATTTTCACATCTTTTGATTTCAATATGTCAACCCTGGATGAATGTTGACCCACCCAAAAAACCAGGGTTTAATCATCCGGGCTTGGCATTCTTAGATCTTGGCAAATTATAACGATCTCACTGTTCTCCCCAACCCTGGAATCATGTTTAATGTGTGGCGAATCATCCCAAAATGGCCCAACATTTCAGGTTAGTGAATTATTATAATTTGCCCAGATTAGACTCTTTCTTACGTGTTTTTTGTTTCAAAAAAAAATGAGTGGAGAGACCGAGCGATCAAGCGAATCAAGCGCCGCTTGGTCCCGGCCCCTCTGCAGTGTGCGGAAAACGGCGACTGATGACTTTGAGGTCCAAGGGGAATACCCCCAATGGTAAGTTGGTTTATAACCTGCATGAACTACCCTCTGGTGAACTAACATAGCTATTGAAAATGGCCATAGAAATAGTGGATTTTCCCATGAAAAATGGTGGATCTTTCCATAGCAAAATGTTAGTTCACCAGAGGGTAGTTCGATATATCATAAACCATAGAATTCGCCTAACTGAAGCAAGTTAGCATGCTATAACATGCTATAACTTTGTTGTAAAACAAAGTATCGTGGCAGGCCCATTTCGTCCATTTACCAGTGACGTTGGGGGTTGCCTAACAGTACATCTGAGTAGCCATGAAAAACATCCATAAATTGGGGTATTCAAAAGCATATGTGAACTAACCAGCATACGTATACTCCAGTTAAGGTCTATTAAGCTAACTCACCCATATTCTCAAGCATATTCCAGTTTTCATTGTGATGTTAGCATATGTGAACTAACTGGAATAGTGATTGAGTGAATAGCGGTTGTTAGCCCGGGATGTTTTTTTTTGGGGCTACCTTCCATCAGGATGGGTTGCCTTGCCTTTGATGATTTTTGGGGCCTTTTGGGGTCTTAGATTTTCCACATTAAGAGTTAAAGTCACCCAGCAGAGGATCAACATCTCAACAAATTTCCAAATAAAGTGACAACAAGGCCAAAGACTTCAGTTTCCTTTCCCATAGTCGAGGCTATGGTGCATATCTATACATCTAGTATATATAATATATATATATATATATACACATTATGTCTAAATATATGAGCCAACTTAACTGGATGATTTGAAAACATAGAGCGTTGCATATCATGGCAGTCCGACCGATAAAATCGCTTCTTCACCATGTGGCTATGGCTGAAGCTTCTTGGATCCCGACTCTCACGATGCAAACCAAAACGATGTTTTGCTATGAATGATCTGGGTAAATTTCATCACGACCCCTCACCCTGTTCTCCCGAACCCTGGTTCATCATGGTTTAGTTTTTGGGGAATCATCCCCTTTGATTAGGCCCAACTCACTATTCAGGTGAGTGAATTACTATGGCCCCCAGAATGATGAACGAGTCTCAAGGGCATCCAGTGGATCCATTTTGGATCCACTGGATCCTGACTGATTGACGATGGTTGATCATCTATGTTTTTTTTTTCCGGTTACTCTCTGGTTATGTCAAAGTAGCTATTGAAAATGACCATAGAAATAGTGGATCTTCCCATGAAAAATGGTGATTTTCCAGTTCGTTATGTAAACGTTTACCAGAGGGTAAAAGATTTAAAAGAGATTAGGATGGGCAGTTATCTGGTTGGTGGATTGGTTCACATGACTTGATTTTTTTCCATTTCATATATGGGATGTCATCCTTCCCATTGACTTTCATATTTTTCAGAGGGGTTGAAAGCACCGACCAGTTATCATTTGTGCAGTCTCAGATGTTTTTTTCTGTTTATTTATTAACTTGATAATAGATACAAACAAGTTGATAGATACCATGAATTTTGTTTATAGTACATAAATTGCTATTACTTGTACCATCCCCCAAGATAAGCATCGACCCTTGGAAAACCAGGTTTTTTTAGACAATTCTTTCCTCTTAAAAGTAGCGATTCTCAGGGTCAAACTGTGATTGTTGGAGGGTTGTTTCTATTGAAAATGGCCCAGTGGAAATAGTGGATTTACACATGAAAAAAGGTGATTTTCTATAGTTTTTTGTTAACGTTTACCAGAGGGTGGTTGAACTTTCGAACTTTCGCGGTTTCTGATGAATTTCATTACTTCATAAATGGTTACACATAAAAGTTATTTCGACATTATTGCAACAAACATTATAATTATTTTAATATATTGCAATCATTATTCAATAATAATGTAACATACCGTAACATACTGTAACTATTGTTTGACACCACTTTTGATCCTATCATTATTGATGCTATTTCGCTAGAAATATGGATACTTACTACCCAGCTCAAACACGTGGGTTATTCTTGTTATGACTATCGCGATTCCCCAAATTAACATAGACACTACCATGGAATGTTTCCAGGAACGCAGTTTGAGCGCACCAAATACGGCTTTTCTGAAAATTGGGTATCCAGAAAATCCATAATTTATCATCATCTCTCTATTTGAAGTGCCATTGTATTTTTTGAGTATCCCCATTTTCAGACACATCCAAGTCCATAATTTATAGGCTAAATCCCTTATGTTTCTTGCTTGAATTACCTTGAATTTCACTTATTTACCATTCTTTCTAGCTAAATTCACCATTTTGGATGTTTTCCCTCTAGTAATTTTTCAGATAGCTATGAATAGCCACCATGTTCGGAAAAACATGGATGGTTTCCCTCTAGTAATTTTTCAGATAGCTATGAATAACCACCATGTTCGGAAAAACATCGAAGTAAATGGTCTATAGATGTCTATAGTCTATGGCTTCCATAGCTTGGTTGAATTACTTGAAGGGTAGATTCCAATCTTTCACCATGTGGAGGTTTTGATTTGGGGGTACCCCCAAATCATCCGTTCAAAGATCGAAGAATCATCGGATTTTCAAAATAAAATAAACTTTATAAACCATCCATCAATTGTTTTTTTTCCCCATGGAAACCCCACGGTTGTGACTGAACCTTTAAAAAAGGTGCTTCGACGTGGAGCAGCCGGTGGAGTCACAGATGGCCCGGGAACGAAGTGACATCTCCTTTGACGATAGCCTCTGGTAAACTAACGTAGCTACAAAGTGGGGCCCCCAAACGATAGCTAAGTTGGTTTATAACTCCAATAACTATGGTTTATGGTACTTATAACTATAGTTATTGGGGCTTATAAACCAACTTATAACTAGGGGGCCCCACATTGTAGTGTGGGTAAAACAATAATACCACCTATTTATGGTGATTTGGATTATTGTTTTACCCACATTATAGATATTATAGAAAATCACAATTTTTACTATAGGTAAATCAACGAACTAAATCGGCTAATTGAAAAATAGTTATGTAAAAAGTTACCAGACGGTAGAGGAACATCTATGAACATCTATTAAAGAAATCTCTAAAAGTATATGATACATTGATGTTTTTAGGAATTTGTGAATTTTCCGACCGATTTTTCAGGCGGTATCCCTATTGCCGATTTGTTGAGCGCTTTTAAGCCCTATCGGACGTGCTTTTCGGATTGGTTGGGAAAACCATCATAGGAAAACCATCTTTGGGTACACATTGGCGACTGGTAACTGATTTTGTCATTGTTCAAGATGTATCAAACCATCCAGCCAAAATGCCGGCCCTGAATGTCGGGTATCAAAAGGGGTATCAAAGTCACCAGCTGGTCCTTGGTGGCCATAAATCAGCGTATTTGGCCAAATCATGTTATGTCACCAGTTGGGATTCATGTTATGTCACTGGATTGGTTTAAGGGAAAATCGAAGCCGGAAACCATCGAGATGTTCCCATTCAATACGGGGCCAAAACCTCCCGTTTGGTCCGAGGTTCATTGCGACAACTTGATGCAGGACATCTCAGGCCAAGAAAAGTTGGCGGTGTTGGTGATGTTGAACCAACATGAAGCGGCTGCTTTTTGTTGGGGGATGGGTCAAAACCTAGTGTTACCATATCCCATAGGATCCATGTATGGAATATTTACCTACATTGACCCCTAAAGTAATTTAAAATAATCCCAATGTAGGTAAATATTCCATACATGGATCCTCTGAGTATTTGAGAGAATATAAAACATTATAAAACCATGCGTGAAAACCAGCTAGTTTAGGGTACCTGGGGTACCAGGGTTTTGACCCATAACCAAAATGGATGCAAATGGCTCCATGGCACAAAGAAAGGTGAAACTGGGATGGGAAAGGCAGGAAAGAGAAAAGAGATGGTGGGGGATCGGTGTGTGCAAGAAATACATGTCGAAGTGAGGTGTGTGAAAGAGTTCCGTGTAAAGGTGGGGTATGTAAAAGTGGTGTGTGTGATCGAGTCGTGCATGAAAGTGCTCTGGGTGAAAGAGTGGTGTGGGACAGGAGTGTGTGTCCGAGAACTGTGTGTGAAGGGCTTGTGCGGGAGAGTAGTGTGTTTTTTCAGGTGTGGTGTAAGAACGTATTGTGTGCTAAAGTGTCGTATTTACCCTCTGGTTATGTCAAAATAGCTATTGAAAATGGCCATTTATAGTGGATTTTCCCATTAAACATGGTGATTTTCCATAGAAATAGTGGATTTTCCCATTAAAAATTGTGATTTTCCATAGAAATAGTGGATTTTCCCATTAAAAATGGTGATTTTCCATAGTTTTTTGTTAACGTTTACCAGAGGGTACAAGTGTTGTGGTTTTTAGTGCTGGGTGATCATGTTAGCCATCGCCTGCCAAGATCTGCAGCAGTGATGTTTGGCGGATGCAGAAGGCATGCATGCCTGTATGTAGGTAGGTAGGTATGTAATGTAATGTAATGTAATGTAATGTAATGTATGTTATGTTATGTTAATGTAATTGAATGTTATGTAAATGTAAATGTAAATGTAAATGTATATTAATGTAATGTAATGTATGTAATTATGTAAAAAAAATACTTTACTTCGTGTGATCCCCACCATGACATTTATACATGTTCTTACTGGCACATCTTCTGGCATTCTATCTGACATATCTTCTGACATTCTATTTGGCATTCTATTTGGCATTCTATCTGGCATATCTTCTGGCATATCTTCTGGCATTCTATCTGGCAAATCTTCTGGCATTCTATCTGGCATATCTTCTGGCATTCTATCTGACATATCTTCTGG
>Ga0126342_10013476_pt1 | contig 14481 bp, 11 predicted proteins | sample Cyp1metagenome_FD_92528 | JGI IMG/M metagenome (GOLD analysis project Ga0126342, IMG submission 92528) | Coral microbial communities from Lord Howe Island, Old Settlement Bay, Australia - Cyphastrea 1 metagenome | ecosystem: Host-associated > Invertebrates > Cnidaria > Coral ... | reverse complement strand
CATGCAGAAAAGCATTTAGGCATGACTTAGGCATGACTTCTTGGATACAGCGTTTACAATGGTAAATGCCATTCAAAAACATGCTAGGCATGACTTAGGCGTGACATTGTCGCTTCCCTGTAACCAACAAACAGGTGGATTCAGAGGGTTGAAATGGTGGGTTAACCAACAAACAGGTGGATTTAGAGTTGAAATTGGATGACTTTTTTTTAAAAAATGGGGCTTTGAAGCACGAAATCTTGGGATTTCACCTGCAAGATAGTTGGGTAATGAGTTAACCATCAAAACACCGGGTCTTAACAGCAAAATATTGGGATTCAATGCTCCAACCTGTCGGTAAAAGAACTGATGAGTTTGGTAGTTTGCAAAAGTTTAGTTGAGGCCTGTACCAGATTCCGAATATCTACAACCAACTATGTTTATCTTTTGTTCGGGGTACACATTTAAGATTTGCCATGCGATTTTGGATTTCTACAGGAAACAACATAAAATTGGGACACACCCAGGCCTTTGTTACACTCTTTAGGTAGAACTGGTCTCGAGGAAGGAACTTCCAAAATGACAAACCCAGTGCCGCTATCTCCCCAGGATCTCCCTAGGATCTCCTGAGATCATTTTCGCACTAACCACTGTTGGATATACCGCTATATTGCATATTAATGTCTCCATCTACAATCTACTGCAGTCTCAACATCCCATTTTCGTTGATTTCATCCTCGTGTCAATGGATCTTCTTGATGGTCACCTATTTTTGTTGCTCAAATCCCATTTTGGATGGAATTGATTGGGATTGACCATATCTTTTCATGATATTTCCCATAGTTTTCCAGCGTTCGATGCTTGAAATCCTACATATTCATCATTTTTCTCATTAAATCACCATTTTCAGAATATTTTCCAATGGTTTCCCAATTTGACCATGATGTTTTCAATTTTCCAATGATTTTCATATGGTTCTCCCAATTTTTACCATGATTTGCCATGATTTCCCTATGTTTTCCCCATGCCCGGGCAACAGCCCGCCTTTTCAACGGGAGGCCGCTCCGACCTCGCCCACCTCCCCCACGTCGCCGACCTCACGCGGCGTGCACGCGCGGAAACGGACCTTTCTCTATCGAAGCCTGGCGCCGTGAGGAAAGCCGCGAGGGGAGTCTGAATAGCTATGGAAAATCCTCATGTTCAATAGGTAAATCATCATGTTCATCATCTATTTCTATGTATTAGTATTAGTAATTATTAGTATTAGTATTAGTATTATTAATTATACTAGTATTAAGAAAATATATGATGATTATTAGGAATTTAATTGTATTCGTATTAGTATTATTTAGTAATAGTATAGTATATTGACATTAGTATTATCAAAGAGTATTGTTATTCAGATAGTATTAGTATTATATTATATTGATTATGAAATAGTATCAGTATTAGTATTAATGTCAACCCCTGATTAATAAAACATGGTTTATTAGGGGGGTATTCCCCCAATAGTCATGATTTGATACTTTGTTTATCTTATTGTACTTTCCCAATTAAACAGCCCAAGGGTTTATTAATCCAGGGTTGACATTATACTATTTAGTACTAGTATTAGTTTAAATATTATTAGTCTACAAGTATATAATATTCTTAGTAATACTGTGGAGCATCTGGCTCGGCAGGGACATGACCCAAATCCCAATGGACTTTAGCTTTTTACTCTAATTCTTGTAGCCATGTCGAAGAGCAAACATGAGACGACGGGATTGACCCCAGAGCCCGCCTCTCGCAAATTGCGAACTGATGGAACTGCAAGTGGAGAAAAAGAAGAAGAAAACGCACCTGATATCCCTATGACAGATCCTATGACTCGGCTTGTGATCGAAGAACTTCAAGTAGAAATGGCTGGAGACTTTCATTCGCTTTTCCCTGGGTGGGTGAACATCCCTATGTTTTCTTGCGAACAGCGAACTGCATAGGCTCCAGCCCAAAAAACCTCATCAGTGGCAAATCCAGGACATTCTGCCAGTTGTTTTCCCTTATTTGGCTGGTAAATTCCATGGATAATGTGGCCAACACAGTCAACACAAGAATAAAACATCCCTAAATCACCATGGATTGTGTCGATGGAACTTCTCAAGGCTCAGGAAAGCAACCACTAAGGAGTCACGAGTTGAATTTAATTGAGTCTGAACCAATAGATTATGATAATACCCCATATGGATCCATATGGAGGTTTCCTAAGTCACGGGGGATCCACAAGTCATCATGTTTGTTTCAATACTACCATATCTAAACTGGTCATCCATGACTTGGAAGACAGTATACCCCTTGGATCCCCTTGGTAACTTAACGGCTTGCAATGGAAAATTGTCATTTTCAAGTTTAGTAAATCGTTGATATAAATGGACCATTTCTCTGGAGCCACTTTCCATAGCGAACTGTTGTATTACCAGAGGCTAACCCCCGAAGTAATTTATCATAGCTACGAAAAATGGTCCAGAAAAATGGACCATTTATTTCAATGATTTACCGGAACTCATTTCAGTGAAGACTGAGCGGACCATTTTATGGTGCCCAGGAAAGCACAGCTACAAGGTCCGGAAGCATCGCCCCCGAGTTCAGGCGCGGTTCAACCGTCCGGGGTTCGTGCCTAGGAATGTGCCCATGTGGGTATCCTTTAAAAGGACTTAACAGTATATACTGTAATGATTATAGCGAGCAGTGAATTGTTAAAACTTGAATAGTTTATATCCCATAGGATCCATGTATGCTATATATGGTAACATTTACCATCAATATACCCCAAATGTTAGCATATATACCATACATGGATCCTATGGGTATTAGGTGGACATACTATGAACTAGATGAATACTATATGAATGTCTTTTCCAGGATTTGCTGAAGACTTGGGCCATTGGGGAATCTGAATTTTGCGTACGACATGGTGACCCAAAATCCACAAAAATAATCAAAAATCAAGTTTGAAACAGTCCCTTATTTTTTTGTGATAAAATGTGATAAAACAGGAATTAGCCCAATTAGACAATATTAGTGGCGCATGGTGTTTTCTTCGTTTTTGGACATATCCCATGAAGGGTTGATGGTGATCCCATGAATCCCGAACCACAAAAGGGATGATACTGGCGCTGAGGTCACCGCTGCAGATGACTGGCCTGGAACTCAGCTTTTGTCAAACTTCAAGTTCGAAAACTGGGGAAACCTTTGCTAAGAACTTGAAATTGTGAACTTGAAGTTAGATTAGCAATAGATTGAAGTTGCTAATTGCAGTGACTTCAAACCATAGATTGTTCTTAGGTAAAACATGGATTTGAAGTCACTGCAAATGATGTTTATATATGGGGACTCCTTAAATGTGGGGCCTTGTTTCAGGTGAATAACGCAGTCATATTCAGGTCCATGGAAGTCATGAAGCTGCAGTTGGATGCAGAATGATGCAGATATATCCGTGGTGAATTTGACCGATATAGTCTAGTTATAAACTGGTTGGTGGTAACCAGAATTATGGGGGATTGATCATGGGACCATATGTGATAATAGTAGAACTGGTTGGTGGTTTGGAACACGATTTTTTCCCATTCAGTTGGGAACTTCATCATCCCAACTGACTTTCATATTTTTCAGAGGGGTAGGTATACCACCAACCAGTAGATATTCACCATCATTAACCATCATTAAATCACCATTAATCACCATATAATCACCATTAAACTGTCAGAAAAACCAACAGGGCCCCTTCCGGAACTCCTAGGAACTCCACCCATCCCCCAAAGCTGGTGAGTTTAGTATTGTTCAGTGACCAGGAAGGAGGCTGAACCACCTATTTTGGGATAAAGAAACATGGGTTTGTCTGAAAATAGGGTATATTCCCAATGAAATAGCCATTTAATAGGGTTTTTTGATCATTAACCATTGGGTAAAAAGGGGTACACTATTTTCAGACAAACCCACATCAAGCCCCCATTCTTGCTGGGAATTACTCATATCACAATTTGCCCTACCACACCCCAGAAGAAGAAATACCACAGGTTTTACCAGGTGTTGCTTTTGGGGCTACAACAAACCATACCCCAAGAGTGTGCCAACCACAAGACATCATTTCTGATCGTCCAAGTCACCGAGTCTAGCTCCGTGTACAATTCATCAATTCGTTATAAACTGAACGTTCTTTCCCAGCATTCCTGGTAAGTTTTCCAGCCATTCCCCCGTTTTTTCCCAATATTTTTCCTGAAACAAACTTCCATTCCCGATTTTATGACGTCCTGCGACTGCAAAAGAATCGAGTCGGGAATTTTCCTCCTAATATCCCCATTATCTCCTTATATTATATCCCCATTATATCAACATCATATCAAGATGATATCAACACCTATAAACCCTCATTGTTGCTAGCATTGTTGTTGGTATAAATCCACATCATATACATATTTATAAACTTTTCTTTTAGACAATGGAAAGCCATGACAAAACGGTCATGGTCAAAATTCCCGAGGTTCGACGTGGCGCCGGCCCGTTCGGAGTCGTGGCGAAGGGCCTGGAAGTGCCTTGGAATCCCGGAAAAAAGTTGGAAAAAGTGATGATTGATACAGGATGGGGCCCCCAGTCGATAGCGTTCAGTTGCCGTAGAAAAGTGGCAGAATTCTATGGTTTATGGTAGATATAACTATAGTTAATAGGGGTTATAATGAGATGGGGGTTTCCATAAATTGATATAAATTGGAGGTACCCCAAGATGGATGGTTTATAATGGAAAATCCATTTATAAATGGATGACTTAGGGGTACCCCCATTTCAGGACACCTCCATGTAGTATAACTATGTTATTTATATAAAGGCATTCTACTTTTTGATCTTTTTGGGGCCACACCATCGTCAACCGTATTTCTAGTTACTATTGAACCGTGAAATCATGTGAAATCTATTATTTTTCAAGATTTGTGAAGCATATTTGGGACGATGATACCAGCATCCAGATAGGAACGGCTCAAATTGCAAGAATTTCACTCGGGCATCCTATGGCCCTATGGCCTTATTGAGGAACTATTAACCCCTCGGCCAGACTTGGAGATTTCACAACATGTACCATTTAATTGTATGGAGGTTTCCTAAGTCATCCATTTTAATAGCTAGGATTTTCCGAAAAAAACCATCTAGCGATAAATGAGTACCCCCATGACTAAACCTCCATATAGATGCCACCTGGATAGTCATGATTAGTTCTGCCTTGCTGATGATTGGCAAAATGGAGGATCCTTGTAGAAAACCATTCGAGCATCATCGAAAAAAGGTTTTGAAAGCTGAATTTTGATTGTCCCAACCCTTGACTTTCTGATCTCAGATTTTTCTCCAAATTGTGTCAATTTTTACGGATACAGATCTGGTCGGCTCGGCTTCAGCGTGCCCCATCGCCCAGCGCCTTCCGAATCCTCCAACAGCCGCCATGTTGACGTCCGGCGCCCTCGCTGCCCTGTCTCCATGGCATGGCGCGAAGGAGGAGGTGGAGGTCTCCGGCAAGCGCAGCCAGGGCACTGCGCTGGGACCCTTCTTCTCACCTTTGAGCACCGTAACTTGGAGTGACTTTTTGAGTGTTTTTTGTGCGGGATTTAGAGGAAACTAAGATGGAGACATGGTGATTTCATAAAATGAAGATGCAAATGATACATATATCATATATAACATATATATATATATTATATATATATCGAATTTAATAGATATATGATGTGAGATCTAAATTGTGGATTTACTCATTCACAATGGTGTTTTATTTCACATGGCAACATCGGATTTCAACCAGGAACTCCCGGAGATTCAGCCGGGACCCCCCAAATTTCATCTTTCAAAGCTTGAAATGTGGCATAAATTGGGGATCATTGGGGATCAGTGGGGTACATATCCCTACAAAATCCATACATATCCCCATTTTTCCATATTTTTTTCAGAGAACGCAATGCATTTTTGTTGAGAATTGGTAGGTTTGATCGGGTCGGTTGGGAGTTTTCCCATCGGAAGATAGACGATTCCCAAGGTCCTTCATCCCGCGGATCGTAAATGCCTTAGTTCACCGCAGGTAGGACTAACTCGAAACTTAGCCCATCAAAAAACATATTATCATGTTAGCCCATCAAAATTATCAAGTAGAACACCATATGTTCATCTATCAGGGTGAACTAATTTATTTATATACACCAAGTAGATGAACAGACCCATACTCTGGAGCATCATCCCACGGATCATAACTGGCGATCGTTGGTAAGTCGGCAGTTCGTATCATCCAGCTACGATTCGTGGGATAATCCTCCAAGTAGAGGGTGTCCTGGAATATAAGATTGCTAGTTATATATATATACATATCTATATGTAGATATATATATATATAATATAATTATATATATATATATGTATATCTATCTCTCTCTCTATATATATATGTATATCATAATATATGCCATGAAGTTCCATAAAACCCAATGAACTGTTACATTAAACTGCTATTTTGTCCCATGGCTATCTCATGAATTCTCCATGGATAGTCGTGACAGCTGAGGTATTTGTACCCAGCGACGATGAGGATGAGCCATTGGGACGAATCGAAAGGATCTGGGGATTGTTGAGATTGAAACCAACAAAATACCCTCTGGTAAACTAACATAGCTATAGAACATGGCACATTTATAGTGGATTTACCCAATAAAAATGGTGATTTTCCATAGTTACGTTGGTTTACCAGAGGGTATGGGGTGCAAAAATAAACACTATTTATCACCATATCCCTATAGTCTATATATGTCATATCCCTTTTCAATGTAATATCTTTTATATATATTTTATGGATAGAAAAAGGATCATCGACATAGGGACTATTATGTTGGGATCTTTTGTAATTGTAATGTCTTATCCTCAAATTTATCCCAGTCATATCCTCTGTTTTATGTGCATATTTTATGTTGGGATCTTTCCTTGGGATAGTTCAATGGGAGATCTCGGGATCCTAAAATGGAGGTACGTTAGCACCATGTTAGCCCATATTTTGGGAGATTCCCTTACATAGCCCTGAAAAATAGGTCTTATATATACATATATATGTATGGTAAGTTCCTCCAATTTGGGTTCCTGGAATGGCCATTGAATAGTTTCCCATTGATGGTAGCAACTCTTTCCATAGGGAGGTGGAGATGATTTATTCGGCTCCCATCATCCCGATGATGGCTTTTTTGATGGGAGAATTCATTGGATAACCATGGGAGAATGGTGGTGTAATGGAACTTAATGGTTATCCCCAAAGAACCATGGTTTAATGGGATAAAATGGTGGGATAAGCATGGTTTAATGGAACTTCATGGTGTGCAAAACAACAATTGCTGGGGTTCGTTAAGAGTTGTTACGTAGATGTTGCCAGAACTAGCGATTTCTAGTGATCGCAAGTGGCAGGAAAACCCTGCAGTTTCATCAAAGGTATTCAAAGATGTGACAATTTTGAAAAAATCCACCATTCAGTTCGAAAAGAAATTCCCAGCAAACCTCCAGGACTCGTTTTTTTGGGATTTCCACCCAGCCACCTTTGACCGGTAACCGATGGTAACCCCTTTTTTGAAAAACACTTGGGATGTGACGGCCAGGGAAGAAAAGGGGAACAGGATCCATTGAGTTCAGTGAGATGGGGACATGATGATACCTCTATTTTTGGGGTCGGGGATTTTTGAGTTTCTTCAAGATTCAAATCCATCAGAATTGGGGAATCAAACTAGATCTTTTGAGCCCCGTTTGTGCAAATCCAAGTTTGTGCAAATAAAATATCTCCTGTTCAGTATATATATATAGGCTAAAAGAACAAGGGAACATTTTCCATAGCTAAGTTAAGCTACCGGAAAGTGGCAGCAAACCACTCCCTCTATCTTTTCGTTTTCAGGACATTCAGTGGACCGGAGGATGCCCAGAAGTTTCAATTCCGATTGATACATGTTACCCTCTGGTTATTGAACATAGCTATTGAAAATGGCCCATTTACAGATGATTTATGATGATTTACCTATTAAAGATGTTGATAACCAAAGGGTAAAACTCACTTGGAATAATGTTGATCAGACTGGATGGGTTGCTGGCTTGCCACATACTCAGCTCAGAGGCTCGAACTCATACTGACTTCAGTGTTCTTGCATCAGCTTTCGTGTGCTAGCCATATGTGTATGTACGGATGTACAAAACGCTGGTATATAAATATATACATATATATATATATATGTGTGTTCATATGACATACAACACATTTATTTATAGATTATGTATATAGTAACCCCGAAAAAGGTAGACAGTAATTTACCATCATTTTAGTAAGATTTTACTTTCTGTCAAACTGTGGGGCTTGCTATACTTATGATGTAGAGACAATTCGATTATTTTTTTAAAGCTTGACCCCCCAGTTATAAATTGGAGTTATACACTGAATTATAGATATATCTACCATAAACCATACTCAACCTAGGCAAAATTTGCACTAACTTAGCTATCATAGATAATCTATAACCTCCATGAATCACCAGTATTTACCTAGCTCTCTTTACCAACAGACGCCTATTGTTCTCAGACCCCTTCCTGTCTCCATCCTCTCTGGAAGAGTTGGTTATTACACCCGATTAAATATGGATGTATAGATATAGATATATCAAGCCCAAACCATACTTCACCTTGTGACCAGACTGCCCTACTTGGAAGTGCAGTTCGAGTTATAAGTGGCTATATATATATATATATATATTATATACACACATGTCACCATAGTGATAGGGGCCCATATTCCAACTTCCTGGGGCTTATTTCACCATGGTCATAGCCATACGAGTTACTTCAACTGCAGCCATGCTATTTCCCATCCAAATCCATGAAATCACCATTTCTGAATGGTAAAGACGTGTTTTTTCTCACACCACTTTCCGGTGGTTTTCCTGGTTTTCCAGACTTCCCACCGGTCTCAGGAAGAGTGTTGAGAAGGTCCACGCCAAGCTCACCGCAGCCAACGGCTGCCCCAAAGCTCCTAAGCTTGGACCACAGGAGATGCTGGGGATTTCACCAGAAGACCCCCGCTGGATGGTTGAAAAACATGGAAAATCCCAATCTAAAATGGATGATTTAGATTGATTTAGGGGTACCCCATGACTTAGGAAACCTCCATATCATGTAGATATCATGGGAATATGGTATATATATAAATGTATGTATATATATGTATGTAGTGGGTATGTTTATATATGGATACGGGCGAAAACTAATAAAACTATTGACATGAGGGTCGATTTTTAGAATCATCCATTTGAATGGGGTACCTAATTTTGACGCATATCCATATAAGATATGATTGGCTATGTATATTATATATTTGGTGTATTATTTTTCCCATCAATAACTATTCAATGGTGATATATGATGGGACACATTAAATTACTTGCTGGCTCACCCCACAGATCGTAAGTAGGCTTTAGTTTACCCTAGTTGAGTTAATCCTACTTATTCCACTTATATCGAGGGATATATATATATACATAAAGTACATATACCCTCTGGTTATTTAACATAGCCATGGAAAATCACCATTTTTATAGGTACATCATCTATAAATGGTTCATTTTCCATAGCTATGTAAAATAACCAGAGGGTATATATAATTTCGGAGTCATCAAGCATAGCTGGGACATCCCCATGAAGAGAACGGAGGTTTTGTCAGGGAGGTTTGAATGTAAAAGCCATCTTTAAATGAGTTGACCCATGATGGGTATATATATATGTATATATATATAATACCCATTGTATTCCCATGATATATAGATAGATAGATAGATAGATAGATAGACACCATCTATATATGTATATCATGGGAATTTTAGCGAGCAGATGGGGAATACAATGGGGATGTAATGGGATCTTTACCAACAATAATGGGAATATGCTAGGGGTAAACCATAAACTAAGGTGGGATATTTTACTAAGGTTGACAACTGGTTTTCGGTTTGGAAAGCAAGCATAGCTGGGACTTGATGGTTAAAGCTTTTCAAAACTGGTGATATACCCTCTGGTAATTTAACATAGCTATGGAAAATCACCATTTTCAATGGGTAAATCCACTATAAATGGCCATTTTCAATAGCTATTTTGACATAACCAGAGGGTATCTCGAAAAACGAAAACATCGCTGGGGAAATCCCTGTGGCCTAGCGATGTTTGATCGGCAAAATCATGATGGCCTCAATGGTGAATTTTCCGGCCATGTGGAAAAAATGCCACCAAGGTTCAAGGATTCGTAGGCATTCTAACAACCAAAAAACATTGATGAATTCATCCCCTAGTCCTTGATAAATATTCCTAGAAACATGTCCCGTGCTCCCATGATCAATCCCTATGGTTAAAGTTATGATATCTGCCAAGATCTCAAGGATTTACATCCATATACATCCATCATTATGGTGATATATATATATATTCGTATATATTCCATGATCCCATTAAAAGTCCATATATTCTATATATATATATATGTAATCCGGTATTGTATACATATATATAGATATCCCATTACAATCCCATATACATAGTATGCCATGAAATTCCCATTTTTTTATATACACATCCCATTTTAATCCCATGCATGATATCTCCATGATCTTTCATTAATCTACGAACCCTTCATCCACTGTTCATGATTAGTTATACATATACTGTATATATTCCATTTTGTTCGATGATTTTCCTGGTTCGGGGATGTCCCATTGATCTTTCAGATAGCTTCAAATATCTGCCAATCTCATGCATTCATCATCAATGATATATATAATTGTATATACTGTATATACATATATACACACATATATATATGATTCTGTATAGATATATATATATATATATACATACATACATTCCATATATATATATATATACATATATATACATATATATATACACATCATATACATAATACATAAATCCCACATGATTCTCCCGTGATCTCTGCATCTGCCAGGAGTCCCCGCTTTTGGACTTTGAGCTGGACTCCTTTCAGTTACCCGAAACCTCCGAGGTCCCAGGGGAATGGCAGGCGCGGCTCGGAACGTTGCGCGTGGCGGAAACGCTGTGCGGCTCGGAAACCTGTGAAATATGGAGGAAACGTCGTCGAAGTACCCTCCTGCTTTCACACTTTTCGGCATCTTTTTTGGGGGTTGCTATATACTAGAGATGGTTGTAGAATATGTATGATATATGATATATATATATATATATCATATATCTATATATGTATATATCATATATATATATAGCATACATATATATAATATAATATATATATATGATTATATATATATATAAATAATATATTTCACCATAGTTGAAGGGAATATGATATCACTTCATCATGGGAATGGGATTTACCCTCTGATAATCATCTATTTTGGTGGCTACATTTCCATGGCGAACGGTTAAATTACCCGAGGGCATAGGTGGTGATATTTCACCATACAGAGGCGATAGATCCCAACTTGTGGAGGTTATAATTTCCCTATGAAATTAACCCCAACTGTCCCCAACTCCATCCCTAAGTAGCAGGTTCAATATCTGGTTGGTGGTTTGGAACATATGTATTTTATTTTTCCATTCAGTTGGGAATTTCACCATCCCAACTGACGAAGTTATATTTTTCAGAGGGGTAGGTATACCACCAACCAGATATGCTTTAATCATCTATTATGGATATTCGATGATATAATCCCTTCCCCTTTTCGTATTGCCCAAAATTCTATGATCCCAGTCATATGAGATGAAAATTCGCCTGCTAAACCATGGAAAACCGTGAATGGGGGATGGGATTATGTACATAAAACCAATGGTTTACACACCCATTCACTAAAGTTATATCCCCTATGAACCAGCTGTGAACCCAGAGTTATATCATGTTATATCCCTATAAACCCATATGCATTTCCACTTTGCAACCTCAACCCATTTGCAAGGGACCGTCTTTCGACAAATCTAGATGAAACCAGTCATATTCACAGATATTAAACCTAAGTTATAAGTCGGTTAACCCCATGGCATCCATCAACCATAGTTCTATCCTACATCTTTACCCACCTTGCAGGGATGTTGAATTGGTCGTCCGGTTTCGTCTTGGATCTATTCATGAATTGACCTCCACGGAAAAGCGGAAAACAAGGGTGTGTTTAACGTGGTTTGATCAGGATCGGATTCATAGAATAAACTCGACTCTTTTTCCTATATTTACCCTCTGGTAATTTAACATAGCTATTGAAAATGACCATTTATGATGGATTTCCCCATTGAAAATGGTGATTTTCCATAGGCATGTTAGTTTACCAGAGGGTACCCACAAGCTAAACACAGGTTTTTTTTTGGGTGACTGCGGGGGGCGATTCTCCCACGCCGCCAGATAAAGCTGGGGGGCACTTGTGCATCCCAGTTATCAGTACCCACATGCCATGTGGGATGCACCCGCAAGTGTCTGTGTATATATAATATAATACAGACATAATATATATATATATATTAATATATCTATGTATATATATATATGTGTATACGACATATACATATATGTATATATTTATACACATATGTGTATGTATATATATACATACACATATGTGTATAAATATATACACATATGTTTATGTGTATATATATATATATATTTATACATGCACGTATATTATATGTATATATATGGGGGCACTTCCAGATGTTTCATACCTTGGGTTTGTCATTCCTGCGACAGGAGCCAGCGATCGCGATCGAGGGCTCCGAAATCTTTTTGCCGATCCTCATGTGGAAACCCTGAGGCCCCCTCCGTGGCTGGAGTTAGCAGTGCAGCTATGCTATTTTTGGATGGGAGAATAGCCTGACTCAAAGGGTAATTTGGGGTTTCCATAGAAGGGGTAAACAAATGGACGGTTTATAGTGGAAAATCCTATTGAAATGGATGATTTGGAAGTACAGTGCCCCCATTTCAGTAGGAAACCTCCATTTACCACTTCTATAGGATATGTACTTAAATTTTGTGGCTAGCTATTTCGACGTTGTCGATAGTGACTCAAATACCACTCTGTTAGTGTAAGACAGGCCAGTGACATCTGGTTTTGTCTTCTGGAATATGGTACCCCATTCTATCTCTGGGTTTAGAACATCGTTTTCCCAATTCCTTTCAAATGGCTAGAAACTTTCTGAGCCCTCCCATCATTGGCAGAGGCGTGACAGTCGAGAAGTCGAGGCGATGTATGAAGAAAATGGGTTCGAAACAGAGAAACAGAAGCAGCTCCAAACTGGCTCGATGCTGTAGATCATTTCTTGTATGATTTCTGATGAACTTTTGTTAGTTTCGTGTGGACATGTTGGTGTTTTTTGGAAGTTGAGCCACATTTGACAGGATTGCAAAAGGGCTGCAGTAGCTATGAACAAAAATCCATCGCAGCGTCTGACGTTGGGTCTCTCTTGCCAGAGTGCAAACTCATGAACGGCAGAAGACATGGTGTTTGATTTCAAGGCAGCACTGGCATTGTTGGATTCTGGGTATTCTTTTGGAGGAATTCCTCACATCCTGGACCATCACATCACACCTGGAGGGCCCAGAAAGAAGCAGCCAATTGGATGTTTTTTCATTGGGTCCAAAGTTGAAAACTGTCGGGCAGTTTAGATTTTAGATCCTCAACTTATCTTAAGTTGGTTCTAGTTGATACAGTATATATAATATATATATATACAGACATAGCCCTCCAATTTTTGATGGAAACATCTCTAATATAATCCAGCCAAAAACGAGAAGCTCTGTCCGTCCAAAGCAGTGGCTGGGAAATCCCTGCAATGGAGGATTTTCCAGGCGATTGATTGCTGGAGTATCTAAGATTGGCCATAATAATGGTTATAGTGGTTATAGTAATGCTTATATAATGTTTATAATAATTTAATAATGGTGGGTTTATAATAATCTGGTTGGTGCTTTGGAATATGAATGTTATTTTTCCATATATTGAACATTTCATAATCCCAATTGACGAACTCATAGTTTTCTGAGGGGTAGGTATACCACCAACCAGCCATATGATTGAGTCATATTGTCGCGATCTTGTCCCGGAATCCGAGCAATTTGTTGGTGACACGGATATACCCGAGCGGCTCGTTTGATGTGCAAGCTCATCGTTTTGGCAACTTTCTTCCTGCTTTGTCCTTCATGCTTGGCTATGCCGCCTGATGACTGATGACCTGGGAAGTCAGGGGAATTGCCAATTGGCGAATCAAGGAATTTTTAGGAAGAGAATATGGGCAGTGGGGGCCCAATCTGAAATTTTGGCATGTGACCCATTGGGATGAGATATATATATAATATAATATATATAATATGATATATATAATATAATATATATAATATAATATATATAATATAATATATATAATATAATATATATAATATAATATATATAATAT